>ENA-OQAN01000135-OQAN01000135.1-human-gut-metagenome-genome-assembly--contig:-NODE-135-length-39698-cov-3.214829_pt1 | contig 39698 bp, 47 predicted proteins | sample MGYA00242735_ERZ504527 | MGnify/ENA primary metagenome ERZ504527 (study PRJEB26092, sample SAMD00036230) | human gut metagenome | host: Homo sapiens | study: EMG produced TPA metagenomics assembly of... | reverse complement strand
GGTGCCGTCGATGGTGCTGCCGGGCTTAAAATCATATCGTATTTCTCAAATGCGCGGTCAAACTCCTGTTTAATCAGGCTTTCGTGCGCAGCGCTTTCAGATAATACGCATCGTAGTAACCGGAGCTCAACACGAAGCTTCCCAGCATAATCCGTCGTTTCACCTCCGGACCGAAGCCCTCGGAACGGCTCTTCTTATACATATCGTGGAGTCCTTCGTACTCTTTGGCACGGAAGCCGTATTTCACACCGTCGAATCGTTCCAGGTTGGAGCTTGCCTCGGCGGATGCAATGACGTAGTAAGCCGGAATCGCATAATCAATGAGGTCGAGATCGAAATACTCTACTTCTGCTCCGCGTGCCTTCAGGACATCGGCAGCCTTTAAAATGGATTCCTTTACCTGCGGATCCAAACCTTCGCCGAAATAGCTGTTCGGAATACCGATTTTCAGATCGGAGACATCTTCTTTTAAAGCGCTCATGAAATCGTAATCATCGCGTTTCATTGATGTCGCATCTTTTGCATCATACGAAGCAACGGTCTGCAGCAGTGCTGCACAGTCTGTCACATCCTTTGCGACCGGTCCGATCTGGTCGAGGGAGGAACCGTAAGCGATCAGTCCATAACGGGAAACGGTGCCGTACGTCGGTTTCATGCCGGTTACGCCGCAGAAGGAACTCGGCTGACGGATCGATCCGCCAGTATCGGAGCCAAGTGCCATCGGTACTTCTCCTGCTGCAACGGCTGCACAGGAACCGCCGGAGGAACCGCCTGGAACGTGTTCGGTGTTCCACGGGTTTTTCGTCACGCCGTACGCAGAAGTCTCTGTCGTACTTCCCATCGCAAACTCATCCATGTTCGTCTTTCCAATGATAACGGCTCCCGCCTCTTCAAGCCGTGTAATAACCTCCGCATCGTACGTCGGAACGAAATTCTGCAGGATCTTTGACGCACACGTCGTCGCAAGACCCTTCGTACAGATGTTGTCCTTGATCGCGATCGGAACGCCGGCCAGCGGACCGGTGAGCTCTCCTGCGTCAATTTTCTTCTGCACTTCTGCTGCGCGTGCTCTCGCACCCTCTTCATCCACAAGAAGGAAGGCGTGAATCGCATCCTCAGACGCTCTGACTGCCGCAAGGGACGCTTCCACAGCGTCCGATACGGTGATCTTTCCTTCTTTGATCGCGGCAGAAAGCTGTACTGCTGTCATATCTTTGATTTCCATATCGAATCTCCTCCTGCTATTCTACCGTTTTCGGAACCTTGTACTGGCCCTCTTTGACTTCCGGTGCATTGGCAAGCATTGCATCGCGGTCGTCGCCATTGGTTACTTCATCCTCGCGGAATACATTTCCCATCTCGAAAATGTGGGTCATCGGCTCGACCTTGCTGGTGTCGAGCTCGTTTAATTTATCTACATAATCCAGCATTTTCTGCATATCCTGACGTGCGGATTCTTTTTCCTCATCCTTTAATTCCAGCTTTGCCAGGATGCCGACATATTCCATCGTTTCATCTGAAATCACATTTGCCATTTCACTCATTCTCCTTTTTTATTTTCCAGCAGGATCCGCTTACGGCTCCAGTCTTGTAAGATCACGCGGGAACAGCGTTGTCTCGCGGACGTTGTCCTCACCGATCAGCTTCATGGTCAGACGCTCCAGACCGATGCCAAGACCTCCGTGCGGCGGCATACCGTGTTTGAAAGCACTCAAGTACTGCTCCATGCCCTCTTCTGTCATGCCGCGGGCTGCGATCTTTTCAGAGAGCATCTTGTAATCGTGGATACGCTGGCCTCCGGTTGTAATCTCCAGACCGTGGAACAGCAGGTCGAAGCTCTTTGTGTATCTCTTATCCTCCGGGTCGTCCATCGCATAGAACGGTCTCTTTTTCGACGGATATTCGGTGACGAATACGAAGTCTGCGTCGTACTCCTCTTTGAAATACTGGCCGATCAGAAGCTCCTCCTCTGGCTCAAGGTCGAACGGGTTGCGGATCTTTCGGTTGTATTTCTCGGCTACCAGCTCTTTCGCTTTCGTGAACGGTACAGTTGGGATTTCTTCTGTCTTTGGAAGCATAACTTTCAGGATCTCCAGCTCTTTTGCGTAATCCTTTTTAAGAAGCTCCACCATGTACTGTAAAAATCCGGTTTCCATTGCCATGATGTCGGTGTAATCCTCGATGTAGCCCATCTCAAAGTCAAGGCTGGTATATTCGTTCAGATGACGTTTCGTGTTGTGTTTCTCTGCACGGAAAACCGGTCCGACTTCAAAGACACGGTCAAACACGCCGACGAGCATCTGTTTGTAGAACTGCGGGCTCTGTGCCAGGACAGCCGGGCGGTGGAAATATTCCAGCTTGAAGATGTTTGCGCCGCCCTCAGCGCCTTTCGCGCCGATCTTCGGTGTATGGATTTCGGTGAATCCCTGGGAATGAAGGAAATCACGGAACGCCCGTACCACGCCTTCCTGGATGCGGAATTTTGCACGCTCTCTGACGTTTCGAAGAGCGATCGGCCGCATGTTCAGCATTGCTTCAAGGGAGGTGTTCATTTTCCATTTGTTGACTGCGAGCGGCATTGGCTCGGTCGGCTCGGAAAGAACGGTGATGGTCTGCAGCCTGACTTCGACGCCGCCCGGTGCGCGGTCCTCTTTTTTGACCGTTCCGGTTACGGCAACTGCCGATTCCTCTTTCAGATCTTTCAGCGGGAAGTCAACGCTTCCTTCTTCGTACACACACTGAACGAGTCCCTCGCTCTTTCTTAAGATGACAAAGGCAACCTCGCCCATGTCACGGATGATGTGTACGGCTCCTTCGAGTTTTACTTCTGTGCCTTCCGGTGTCTCCAGCAGAGTTTTTACGGAGATGTCTTCTTTTTTCTTTACGCCTGTCATAAATTCCATGTCTTGTTCTCCTCTCTTTCTCGCCTGTCCCGGATTGCTTTTTCAAATAAAAAAAAGTCCCGGAACAGTTTTTTAACTACTGTTCCGGGACGGGATATTTTATGTTCCCGCGGTACCACCCGCATTGCGTTTTTCTCTCCGGTTTTCCGGGGAAAAACGCCCACTCATTTATACTTAACGCGTATCACGGATCTGCTACTTGATTTCCTGTTCGGATCTCATGTTCAGCAGACCGGCTCCGGAATGTTCCCCATTGTATGTTTCCTCCATGCTGATGCTCTCAGTCGGTGACATCGGCTTCCTGTCAGATTCCGCATACGGAGTTTCCTTCACTGCCTTTTTCATACTGTGCATTATAGCACAGCAGTTTTGCATTTGTAAACGCCTAATTTTTACGGATTTTATATAAATTCTAATGTATTTTTCGTGAATTTTATCTATATAAAATTATTTTTTCGCGTGTTTATAAAATTTGCGCAGAAATTCCGTTTTATTGGTATTTCGCACACAATTTACAGTTTTTTGATTCTCTCCACTGCCTCTACTGTATTCTCATACGTACCGAATGCAGTCAGACGGAAGTAGCCTTCTCCGCTCGGGCCGAAGCCTGATCCTGGTGTTCCGACTACGTTTGCGTCTGCAAGCAGGTGATCAAAGAACTCCCAGGAAGTCATATTTCCCGGTGTTTTCAGCCAGATATACGGAGCGTTGACGCCGCCGGATACGGTGTAGCCTGCGCCCTTTAATCCGTCGTAGATGACTTTTGCGTTCTTCATGTAGTAAGCAACCTGCTCTTTTAACTGTGCTTTTCCTTCCGGAGAGTAAACAGCCTCGCCGGCTCTCTGGATGATGTACGGAGCTCCGTTGTATTTCGTTCCGTGACGGCGTGCCCACAGGCTGTGCAGAGTCACATCGCCGGATTTGATGTCTTTCGGGATAACGGTGAATCCAAGACGCATACCGGTAAAGCCTGCGTTCTTGGAGAAGCTGCGCATTTCGATGGCACATGTTCTTGCACCCTCGCACTCATAGATGGAATGCGGAATGTCTTTTTCTGAGATATATGCCTCGTATGCAGCATCATACAGGATGATGGCTCCTACTTTATTTGCATAATCAACCCATTTCTGCAGCTCGGCTTTGGAAACCATAGCGCCGGTCGGGTTGTTCGGGAAGCACAGATAAATCAGATCCGGGGTTTCTTTCGGGAGCTCCGGGGTGAAGTTGTTTTCTGCGGTACACGGCATGTAAATCACATTCGTGAAACGCTCGGTTGCTGCGTCGTAGTCACCGGCACGGCCTGCCATTACGTTGGAGTCTACATAAACCGGATAAACCGGGTCGCATACAGCGATCTTGTTGTCCAGGCTGAAGATCTCCTGAATGTTGCTGCAGTCGCATTTTGCGCCGTCCGATACAAAAATTTCATCAGATGAGATATCGCATCCTCTGTCCTGATAATCATTTTTTGCGATGGTATCGCGAAGGAAAGCATATCCAAGATCTGGTGCATATCCGTGGAAGGTCTCTGCGTGTCCCATCTCATCCACTGCTCCGTGCAGCTTTTCAATGATCGCCGGTGCGATCGGCTGGGTTACGTCGCCGATTCCAAGACGGATGATTTTCGCGTCCGGATTTGCCTCGGTGTAAGCTGCAACTTTTTTGCAATGGTGGAAAACAGATAGCTTCCCGGCAATTTCAGATAATTGTCATTGATTTTGAACATTATTATGTCGCTCCTTTTCACTTTTTCTTACTCTGTCAAAAGCGTCAGCACCATCTGTGCCGTTTCAACCAGATTGGTGCCGCTGTCCATGCTGCATTTCTGCATGTAGCGATGGGCCTCCGACTCGGTCATGTGATTTCGTTCGATCAGAAGGCTTTTTGCACGATCGATGATGTGCTGTTCCTCGGCGCTGCGCACCTTGGGCTTTGCCCGCTCTTTCTTTCTGCGCCGTGCCGCACTCTGCAGCATCATCTCCAGTGTATTGACCAGCTCGTACACGGAAAGCGGCATCGTAACCGCCATGATTCCGGTTCCCTCCACCGCACTTAATGCGCGGCTCGATGCAATCAGAAGCATCTGGAAGCCGGACGGCATACACTCATTCAGATCCGTAAAAAACATATCCGGGAGCTTGTAGCCGCAGATGACGATACCGCCGTTTAAGTTGTTCATCTCTCCGAGCGCCGCTGCCGCTGTCGAACAGACAGCATCGATTTCATATCCTCTTTTTGCCAGAATATCCCGGATGCGCTTCCATCTTCTATTTTGGGAAGTACTATCACTATGCTGCTCATGCATTTTCAGGCCCCTTCGTCGTCTAAATACGGTACAGATATTTCTCGGTCTCCCAGTCGGATACCTGGCGGAGATACTCATGCCACTCTTCTTCTTTGGCATTGATATATCCATCCACAAATTCCTGGCCGAGCACCTGACACAGAAAATCGTCTTTCTTTAACTCTGCGACCGCTTCTCCAAGGCTTCCCGGGAGAAGGGTGATCTGCATCGCGTTTCGTTCTTCTTCTGTCAGATCGGAAATATTGCGGTCCACCGGGGACGGCGGAACGATTTTCTGTTTGATACCGTCAAGTCCTGCTGCCATGCAGACAGCAAGTGCCAGGTACGGATTGGCTGCCGAATCCGGGCATCGAAGCTCAATGGCCATGATGCCGTCTCCCGTCAGCGGAATGCGGATCAGCGGGCTTCTGTTCTTTGCAGACCATGCCACGTAGATCGGTGCACCGTATCCCGGTGTCAGACGTTTGTAGGAGTTTACAAGCGGATTGGTAATCGCTGCGATTCCGCTGATGTGTTTCATCAGTCCGCCCATAAAGTAATATGCCTCTTTGCTGAGCCCGTATTCATCGGATTTGTCGGCAAACACATCTTTTCCCTTCTGAAACAGGGAGAAGGAAAGATGAAGACCCGATCCGTGAACTCCGGTTTTTGGTTTTGGCATAAAGGTTGCGTGAAGGCCATGACGTTTTGCAATCGTACGGATAGCAAATTTGGCAGTCATCAGCTGATCTGCCGTCCGAAGTGCTGCAGCCGGACAGAAATCCAGTTCGTGCTGGCCTGCCGCTACCTCGTGGAAGGAAGACTCAACGTCGATTCCCATTTCTTCGAGGGTCAGCACCATATCGCGCCGCGCGTTTTCTCCCAGGTCCAGCGGTCCAAGATCCAGATAACCGCCTTTGTCGTGCGTTACACTCGTTGCACCGCCGTCCTCATCGGTGTGGAACAGGAAAAATTCACACTCCGGTGAGATTTCAAACTCATAGCCCATCGCTTTCGCTTCGGAAATTACCTTCTGAAGGATGGTCCGGGAACTCTTTGCATAAAGATTCCCCTCTCTATCATACACATCACAGATCAATCTTGCAACCTTTCCTTGCTGCGGACGCCACGGAAGTATTGCAAAGGTGTCGAGATCCGGGTGCAGAAACATGTCTGCTTCCTCGATGGTGACAAATCCTTCGAACGAAGAGCCATCGAAAACGCACTGATTATTCAGGGCTTTTTCCAGCTGTCCGGCGGTGATGGCCATATTTTTCATCATTCCAAACATATCGGTAAACTGCAGGCGGATAAATTCAACATCTTCTTCCTCCGCCATCTGAAGGATCGCTTCCTTCGTATACTTTGCCATATCGATTCTCTCCTTTATCAAAGACGATTCTAAACGAAAAGGGTGCTTTCACGCGGCAGGGCAGAAAGACACCTTGCGTAAAAACACCCTTGTTTTGGGCATATTATAGCAGTTTTTCGCGTGTTTTGTCAAGAAAAACTTAGAGATTCGTGTATCCCATCAGGGATTCATCGACTGCCTTTGCTGCCTCGCGTCCCTCGCGGATCGCCCATACGACCAGGGACTGGCCGCGGTGCATATCGCCTGCGGTGAAGACATTTTCTTTTGTTGTCTGGTATTTTCCGTCATCTGTCTTCACGTTGGTGCGCTGGTTAACTTCCACTTTAAATGCATCGGTCACATATTTCTGGGATCCTAAAAAGCCTGCTGCAATAAGAACGAGATCTGCCGGGAGAATCTCTTCGGTTCCCTCAACCGGAACCATCATCATGCGGCCGGATTTCTCATCTTTTTTCGGTGTCAGTTTTACGGTCTTGATTTGGCAGACTTCACCTTTTTTGTTTTTGATAAATTCCGTTACGGTTGTCTGGTAAATCCGCGGATCATGGCCGAATACGGCGATTGCCTCTTCCTGGCCGTAATCCGTCTTGCAGATCTTCGGCCACTCCGGCCACGGATTGTTCTCGGCACGCTGATCCGGTGCTTTCGGCATCATCTCAAGCTGTGTCACAGATTTGGCACCGAGACGGATGGAAGTTCCGACACAGTCATTACCGGTGTCGCCGCCTCCGATGACAACAACGTGTTTGCCCTTTGCATCGATGTAGGCATGATCCTCAAAATTGGAATCCAGAAGACTCTTCGTTACGGAAGTCAGGAAATCGACAGCAAAGTAGATGCCCTTTGCATCTCTTCCCTCTGCCTTGATATCTCTTGGATTTGCCGCACCGCAGCAGAGCAGGACACGGTCAAATTCTTTTAAGAGTTTGTCAGCTTTTACATCTTTTCCGATATCAGCATTCGTCACAAACTCGATGCCCTCGGCCTTCATCAGATCCACACGGCGGTCGATGACGCTCTTATCGAGTTTCATGTTCGGAATTCCGTAGCGTAAAAGTCCGCCCACGCGGTCGCGGCGTTCAAAGACCGTAACAGAATGGCCGCGGCGGTTGAGCTGCATCGCTGCTGCAAGGCCGGAAGGACCGCTTCCTACAACGGCAACGCGTTTTCCGGTGCGCACTTTCGGCGGCTGCGGCGTAATCAGGCCGGTTGCCCATGCGTTTTCGATGATCGCGCGTTCATTTTCCTTCGTGCAGACCGGGTCTCCGTTTACGTTGCATGTACAGGCTGCTTCGCAGAGTGCCGGGCAGACACGGGAGGTAAATTCCGGAAAACAGTTTGTCTTGGTGAGGCGGCGGTATGCCTGCTCATAGTTTCCAAGATACACAAGGTCATTCCACTCCGGAACGAGGTTCTGCAGCGGACAGCCGGAGGCCATTCCCGCAATCATGGTTCCCGCCTGGCAGAACGGTACACCGCATGCCATACAGCGGGCAGCCTGCATCTGCTGCTCCTTTTTCGGGAGCTGCAGATGAAATTCCTTAAAGTTTTTGATACGCTCAAGCGGGGCAACGGTGTTTCCCGTCTTGCGCTGATATTCCATAAATCCAGTTGGCTTACCCATAATTCTTCTTCCTCCTACTTACGCATGCTTTCGTAAAATGCTTCAATCTGTGCCTGTTCGCTGCTAAGGCCCTTGTCTTCCATCTGGCACTCAGCATCATCATGCGCTTATAGTCATTCGGAATGATCTTCTTGAATTTCGGCAGATATTCGTCAAAGTGTGTGAGAATTTCTTTGCCTTTTTCAGAGCCGGTGTGTGCGACGTGTTTTTCAATCATGTTTTTCAGCTCTGCAATATCGTATTTGCTTTCTACCAGTCAATCGAAATCATTTCCTTGTTCAAATTGCGGTACAGGTTGCTCTTTTCATCCAGGACATAAGCGATACCGCCGCTCATGCCGGCTGCAAAGTTCTTTCCGGTTGCGCCGAGGACAACGACACGGCCGCCGGTCATATACTCGCATCCATGCTCACCGACACCCTCGACAACGGCGTAAGCACCGGAGTTTCTGACACAGAAACGCTCTCCTGCGATACCGTTGATGTACGCCTCACCGCTCGTTGCGCCGTAGAGGGCAACGTTTCCGACGATGATGTTTTCTTCCGGTTTATACTTTCTTGCTTTCGGCGGGTAGACAACCAGTTTTCCGCCGGAGAGGCCTTTTCCGAAGTAATCGTTCGAATCACCCTCAAGTTCCAGGGTCAGTCCTTTTGGAATAAATGCTCCGAAGCTCTGTCCGCCGGCACCCTTGCACTGTACGGTGTACGTATCCGGCTCCAGAGAGGTGCCGAATTTTCTGGTGATCTCGGCACCAAGAATCGTTCCCACGGTACGATCGGTGTTGGTGATCTCGACTTTGACGGTCTTCTTCTCTTTCTTATCCATTGCCGGACCGAATTTCTTTAAGAGTACCTTCTCATCCAGGGTTGCGCCAAGTTTGAAGTCGTAAACATCTTTCGGATCGAACGTTACCTTCTCGCCTGCTTTTGCAAACGGATTGTTCAGGATCTGGCTTAAGTCTACGCGGTCTGCGTGCTCATTCGTCACTTTATCATTTCTCTTTAAGAGTCGGAACGGCCGACCATCTCGTCAACGGTGCGGAAGCCAAGTTTTTGCCATGTATTCCCGCATCTCTCTGCGATGAAGCGCATGAAGTTGATGACGTACTCCGGTTTGCCGCGGAAACGTTTGCGCAGCTCCGGGTTCTGGGTTGCAATACCCATCGGGCAGGTATCGAGGTTGCAGACACGCATCATAACGCATCCCATCGTTACAAGCGGTGCGGTCGCAAAACCGAATTCCTCGGCGCCAAGGAGTGCTGCAATCACAACGTCACGGCCGCTCATCAGCTTACCATCGGTCTCGATCATGACACGGTTGCGGAGGCCGTTTTTGATCAGCGTCTGATGGGTCTCGGCAAGGCCTAACTCCCATGGAAGTCCTGCATTGTGGATGGAACTTCTCGGTGCTGCTCCCGTTCCTCCATCATATCCGGAAATCAGGATAACCTGTGCTCCGGCTTTTGCAACACCGGCTGCGACAGTACCAACACCTGCTTCGGATACCAGTTTAACGGAGATTCTTGCATTCACATTCGAGTTTTTCAGGTCATAAATCAGCTGTGCAAGGTCCTCGATGGAGTAGATGTCGTGGTGCGGCGGCGGGGAAATCAGGGATACACCGGTGTGGAGTGACGTGTTTTTGCAATCCACGGGTAAACCTTTCCGGCCGGTAAGTGGCCGCCCTCGCCCGGTTTTGCACCCTGGGCCATCTTGATCTGGATCTCTTTTGCACTGACAAGGTATTTGCTGGTAACGCCGAATCTTCCCGATGCTACCTGTTTGATCGCGGAGCATCTCTCCGGGGATTCGAGACGGTCATCACTCTCACCGCCCTCACCAGTGTTGGATTTTCCATGCAGACGGTTCATGCAATTGCCAGTGTCTCATGTGCCTCCTGGGAAATAGAACCGTAGGACATCGCACCTGTTTTGAATCGTTTTACGATAGAATCTACGCTCTCGACTTCTTCGAGCGGAACGCCCTGCTCCGGATAATCGAAGTCCATCAGGCTCCGCAGATAGCCGCTCTCCTCGCTGTCGACCATTGCTGTGTATTCTTTGAACATCTTGTAGTCGCCGCGTCTTGTGGACTCCTGCAGTGTATGAATGGTGCGCGGATTGTAGCGGTGCTCCTCGCCCTGGCTTCTCGATTTATGACGGCCGATACTGTCCAGTGTCAGATCGGTAGACAGCTCCAGCGGATCGAATGCCTGGGAATGACGCTCATCGACATCTTTTGCAATGTCTTCCAGGGTAATACCGCCGACACGGCTGACCGTACCGGTGAAGTATTTGTCGATGACATCTGCTGAGATACCGATGGCCTCGAAGATCTGGGAACCCTGATACGACTGGATCGTGGAGATACCCATCTTCGCTGCGATTTTTACGATACCAGAGATGACCGCGTGGTTGTAATCTTCAACGGCTGCGTAGTAATCTTTCTTGATCATGCCCTCTTCGATCAGCTCATGGATCGTGTCGAGTGCCAGATACGGGTTGATTGCGCAGGCACCGTAGCCGAGCAGTGTTGCGAAATGGTGCACCTCGCGCGGCTCGCCGGACTCCAGAATAATCGCAAGAGAAGTTCTCTTTTTCGTTTTTACCAGATGCTGATGAACCGCAGATACAGCCAGGAGGGATGGAATCGCCACATGGTTCTCATCGACGCCGCGGTCAGAGAGAATCAGGATGTTGGCTCCTGCCGGTGTGCACGGTCAACCTCGACGAAAAGGCGGTCCATCGCACGGTCAAGCGGTGCGCTCTTGTAGTAGGTGATCGGAACAGTCACTGCCTTGAAGCCTTCGACTTTCATGTTCTTGATCTTCAGCATATCGGTATTGGTCAGGATCGGATTGTTGATCTTTAATACCTGGCAGTTCTTCGGCTCCTCCTCAAGCAGGTTTCCGTCACGTCCGACGTAAACGCTTGTGGAAGTTACGATCTCCTCACGGATGCAGTCGATCGGCGGGTTCGTTACCTGTGCGAAGAGCTGTTTGAAATAGTTGAACAGCGGCTGATGCTCATGGGAGAGAACGGCAAGCGGGGTATCGATACCCATCGAAGCGGTTGCCTCGACACCGTTTAATGCCATCTTTCCGATGGAGGAACGGTACTCCTCGTAGGTGTAGCCGAACGCTTTCTGCAGGCGCATCCGCTCTTCTTTCGTGTACTCTTCGACCGGCAGATTCGGGATTTTGATATCCTTTAACTGTACCAGATAACTGTCGAGCCATTCGCCGTACGGCTGTTTCTTTGCATAATATTCTTTGACTTCCTCATCGTTTAAGACTTTTCCCTGTACGGTGTTGACGAGAAGCATTTTGCCCGGATGGAGACGCTCTTTTAAGACGATTTTTTCTTCCGGAACTTCCAGAACACCGACCTCAGAGGAGAGGATCAGAAATCCATCGTTAGTGATGTAGTAACGGGAAGGACGAAGACCGTTGCGGTCGAGCACTGCTCCCATCACATCTCCGTCGGAGAACAGGATCGATGCCGGTCCGTCCCACGGCTCCATCATCGTTGCATAATACTGATAGAAATCACGTTTCTCCTGGGAAATCGTATCGTTGTTTGCCCACGGCTCCGGGATCGTGATCATGACAGCCAGCGGAAGATCCATACCGCTCATGGTCAGGAACTCGAGTGTGTTGTCGAGCATTGCAGAGTCAGAACCTGGGTGTTGACAACCGGCAGAACCTTGTGCAGTTCATCCTGCAGCATCGGGGAGGACATCGTCTCCTCACGGGCCAGCATCTTGTCGGCGTTTCCGCGGATGGTGTTGATCTCGCCGTTGTGTACGATGAAACGGTTCGGATGGGCTCTCTCCCAGCTTGGGTTCGTGTTCGTGCTGAACCGGGAATGCACCATGGCGATTGCAGATTCATAATCGACATCCTGCAGATCGCGGAAGAAGGTGCGGAGCTGTCCTACGAGGAACATACCTTTGTATACGATGGTACGGCTGGAAAGGGATGGCACGTAGGTGTTGTCGTTGCTCTGTTCGAAAACACGGCGTACGACGTACAGACGACGGTCGAAAGCGATTCCCTTTTCCACATCCTCCGGTTTTTTGATGAATGCCTGCATGATGTAAGGCATACACTCTCTTGCCTTATGGCCGAGAACTTCCGGAACGGTCGGCACGGTTCTCCATCCAAGGAGTTCCAGTCCCTCTTTTTCCACGATGATCTCAAACATCTTTTTTGCCTGGTTCCGTTTCAGCTCATTTTGTGGGAAGAAGAATACGCCGACGCCGTATTCCCGTTCTCCGCCTAATGAAAAACCGAGGGTCGAACAGGCTTTGGAAAAGAATTTGTGCGATATCTGCAACAAGATTCCTACTCCGTCTCCTGTTTTACCCTCGCGTCTTTGCCGGCTCTATGTTCAAGATTTTCTACGATTTTTAATGCGTTTTCTACGGTCGCATGGGATTTTTCACCTTTGATATTCACGACGGCTCCGATACCGCAGTTGTCGTGTTCAAAGGAAGAACGGTACAGCCTTCTTCTCCCATGACACGCTCTTTGCTCTGTGTCATACGGCTTCCCTTCCTTTACTTTCCTTATTTTCGGTTATCCTTTGTCTTTTCTGAAAAGAATGGAGGGGAATCTTTTGTTCCCCGCCGTTCTTTCTGGATTGCCCTTACTATACTCTATTTTTTTCGTCCTGTAAAGAGCAAATTTAATTTTTATATAATTTTTTTATATTTTTTCTTAACTTTCTTAGGTTATTACTGCATTTTACCTAATTTTTCATACCATTTATCGATTATTTTGCCGCATGGTACTCGGCTGCTGCTGCGATCAGGCCGCGGAACAGCGGATGCGGACGGTTCGGACGGGATTTGAACTCCGGATGTGCCTGCGTTGCGATGTAGAACGGATGATCTGAAAGTTCTACCATCTCAACGATTCTTCCGTCCGGAGAAACACCGGAGAGAACCATGCCGTTTTCGGTCAGTGCTTTCCGGAAATCGTTGTTTACTTCATAGCGGTGGCGGTGACGCTCGGAAATCTCTTTCTCACCGTACAGCTCCTGTGCTTTCGATCCGTCTGCCAGGACGCATGGATATGCGCCGAGACGTAACGTACCGCCGATATCCTCGATTCCATCCTGATCCGGCATCAGTGCGATCACCGGGTGCATGGTGTTCGGGTTCATCTCGATGCTGTGTGCGTCGTGGTAACCGAGAACGTTTCTTGCATATTCAACAATCGTCAGCTGCATGCCGAGGCAGAGGCCGAGGAACGGAATCTTGTTCTCTCTTGCATATCGAATCGCTGTGATCATGCCTTCGATACCGCGGTTTCCGAATCCGCCCGGTACCAGAACACCGTCCACATCGCTCAGATACTCTGCCACGTTCTCCTCGGTTACCAGCTCGGAATCCACCCATTTCAGGTGTACGTTTGCATGGCTTGCAATTCCGCCGTGTTTTAATGCCTCAACAACGCTCAGGTATGCATCATGCAGCTGGATATACTTTCCGACGAGCGCAATCGTCACCTCTTTGTTCGGATGGCGGAGTGCTTCTACCATATGGGTCCAGTCGGACAGATCCGGTTCCGGGCATGGAAGGTGAAGGCTCTCGCAGACAACCTGCGCCAGGTTCTCTTTCTCCATGGCAAGCGGAGCTTCATACAGATACTCCACGTCCAGGTTCTGCAGAACATGGCTTGACGGAACGTTGCAGAACAGAGCAATTTTATCTTTGATCTCGGTGGTCAGCGGATGCTCGGACCGACATACGATGACATCCGGCTGAATACCGATTCCCTGCAGCTCTTTTACGCTCGCCTGCGTCGGTTTTGTTTTCATTTCACCGGAAGCTTTCAGATATGGAATCAGGGTAACGTGGATCAGAATGGCGTTCTCGTGTCCGACGTCATGCTGGAACTGGCGGATTGCTCCAAAAACGGCTGGCTCTCGATATCGCCGACGGTTCCGCCGACCTCAATGATGGCAATACGCTCCTCGTCTACTTCTTTTCCGCGGTAGAAACGGCTCTTGATTTCGTTTGTAATGTGCGGAATGACCTGTACGGTGCCTCCGCCGAAATCACCGTGGCGTTCTTTCTGCAGAACAGACCAGTATACTTTTCCGGTCGTCACGTTGGAATTTTTATCCAGGCTCTCGTCGATGAAACGCTCGTAGTGGCCGAGATCGAGGTCTGTCTCTGTGCCATCATCGGTAACGAAAACCTCGCCGTGCTGAATCGGGTTCATCGTACCCGGGTCAACGTTGATGTACGGGTCAAATTTCTGCATCGTCACTTTGTATCCTCGGGCTTTTAAAAGCCGTCCAAGGGACGCCGCCGTGATTCCCTTTCCAAGGCCGGAGACTACTCCGCCTGTCACAAAGACATATTTTACTGCCATATTGATTTCCTCCTGCTTTTCTCTTCTGATATTTTCTTTTCCGTCACAAGTTTCTCTAAAAGGAAATGTCGCCTGCCGGCGACATCTCTATGATGAAAGCCAGTTACTCCGCGCCGCGTCGCTCCCCGTAACTGCTGACAACATTCGTAATCCGGGCTATCGCCTACTTACTCATGTCGTCTTGCCCGCCCAATATCTATGAATTCGCTCATGCAAGCATGGCTCATTCATAGCTGCTGTCCGGGGCTTTCATTCAAAATCAAAAACGATTATAACACATCTCGAATTTCCTGCAACTTTTTTTTACTATTTTTTATTATTTTCGACATTTTCCACGAAATCCTAAATTTCTGCACCATATTTTATACATATCACGATTTTCTTGACATCATCCGCAAAAATGAGTATGATAATCAATGTTTTTAAAACATGCAGGTCTACAACTGAAAAAAGGAGAATACCTATGCAGCCATCGTCAAACAATTGTTATGATACCGGCCTCCGGGAGGAATGTGGTGTTTTCGGCATTTACGATCTGGATGGTGCCGACGTCAGTCCTTCGATCTACTATGCCTTTCCGCCCTGCAGCACAGAGGACAGGAGTCCTGCGGAATTGCCGTCTCTGACACCAGCGTCCAAAGGGCCATGTGAAATCCTACAAAGGCCTTGGCCTTGTCAACGAAGTTTTCAAAGAATCCAAATTAGAAGAGCTGTCCGGCAATATCGGCATCGGCCATGTCCGGTACTCTACCACCGGTTCCACTACAGTAGAGAATGCACAGCCGCTCGTTCTGAATTATCTGAAAGGCTCCCTTTCCCTTTCGCACAACGGAAATCTGGTCAACGCTATGGAACTGCGCGAGCAGATGGAAAACACCGGCGCAATTTTTCACACTTCGATTGACTCTGAAATCATCGCCTACGGCATTGCGCGGGAACGCGTTCATTCCAAAACGGTAGAAGAAGCGATTCTGCGCACGGTAAAAGAAATCCGCGGCGCCTATGCCCTTGTCATCATGAGCCCGAGAAAACTCATCGGCGTGCGCGACCCATATGGCTTAAAACCGCTCTGCATCGGAAAGCGGGACAACGCCTGGGTTCTCGCCTCGGAAAGCTGCGCCCTCACTTCGATCGGCGCCGAATTCGTCCGCGATGTCGCTCCGGGAGAAATTGTAACGTTTGACAAAACCGGAAATCTGAAATCCGAATTTATGCCGGTTGACGTAAAAAAAGCGCATTGTATTTTTGAATATATTTATTTTGCCCGCCTCGACAGCAAAATAGACAATATCAGTGTCTACGAGGCCAGAATCCGCGGCGGTGCAACTCTCGCAAAGACCTACCCGGTTGACGCAGACCTCGTCTGTGGTGTCCCGGACTCCGGACTTGCCTCCGCAAAGGGCTATTCCGAAGAATCCGGCATCCCGTTCGGTCTTGCGTTCCACAAAAACAGCTATGTCGGCCGTACCTTCATCAAGCCGACCCAGAAGGAACGGGAATCCAGCGTCAAAATCAAGCTGAGCGTTCTCGAATCTGTTGTAAAAGGAAAACGGATCGTGCTCGTCGACGACTCCATTGTCCGTGGAACAACGATTTCCAACCTGATCACGATGCTTCGCAAAGCCGGCGCGACCGAAGTCCATGTCCGTATCAGCTCTCCGCCGTTCCTGTATCCGTGCTATTTCGGCACCGATGTTCCTTCGAACAAACAGCTGATCGCAAGCTCTCACTCCACGGAGGAGATCCGCCAGCAGATCGGAGCGACTCTCTTGGCTACATGCCGATCGAGGAACTCCAGAACATGGTCGGCGATCTGCCGATCTGCCGTGCATGCTTCGACAGCCATTACCCAATGGAAGTACCGAAACAGGATATCAGCGCTCTTCTCGAAAGCTAATTCTATTTCGTCCCCCTTACCGCGCAGACACTGCGTCAGGTAAGGGGGCTTTTTTGTTTCATGCATACTTTGACGTAATGTTTGCATACAATAGCATCAAAAACAAAGGATCTCTTCATGGATCTTACAGACATCATTTATTCCAACGATTACATCAACATTCTGATCCAGAATTACGTGGCACAGTCCGAGCGGTACCAGATGCTGTTTCCGGAATCAAGTGCTCTTCTTACGCTGAACCCGCAGTATTCCGTTCTCTTTCTCGAGCGGAGTCTGCTGCCGGAAAATCTCTTCGGCGCAGTTCCTTTACCGGCTTCCAAAACTTTTTACGCCGCTCTCCACGCTCTCACTGGAAGTCTCCGGGATTGTCCAGACGCAGAATCTCTACGGCGGCGGATATACAGGCAAAAATGTAATCTTCGGTTTTCTGGACACCGGCATTGATTACCGCCACCCCGCATTTCTGCATGCCAACGGACAGAGCCGGATTCTCGCCGTCTGGGATCAGACGGACCGGACGGGAACGCCGCCGGCGCAGTTTCCTTACGGCAGTCTCTATACCAAGTCCGATCTCGACGCGGCACTTGAAAGCAGCGATCCACTCTCCCTTGTTCCAGTCACCGATCCCGACGGGCACGGCACGTATGTCGCAGGCGTGGCCGGCGGTACCCCGGATGCCTCCGCCGGATTTCTCGGCGTCGCACCGGAGGCAGATTTTGCCGTTGTTAAATTAAAACCCGCCAAACAGAATCTGAAAGATTTTTATCTTGTGTCCTCCAATGCTCCCGTCTTCGAGGAAGATGACCTGCTCTCCGCCATGCACTTTCTGAATGAAACCGCAGCTGCGGAAGGAAAACCGCTCGTCCTCTGTCTGGCACTCGGGACGAATCAGGGCAGCCACTCCGGCACGCTCCCCGTTTCTCTGACCTTGGCGCGCTACGGCAACACGCCTGGTGTGATCCCCGTCTGCGCGACCGGCAACGAAGGAAATGCATCACACCATTATTATGGCTCTGTATCCGAAACTTACACCCCGAAAAATGTAGAGTTTCTCGTTTCTGAAGGAACCGCGGTTTCACCCTGGAACTCTGGGGACAGGCTCCACAGCTTTTTTCTGTCGGTTTCCGCTCTCCCGGCGGCGAGACGATTCCGCGGATTCCCGTCTCTTTGAATCAGGAACAGCGGATCACCTTCGTTCTGGAGCGCACCGTGATCTACGTCAACTACGAAGTGGTCCAGGCCACGACCGGCAGCCAGCTCATTCTGATCCGCATGCTGGATCCGACCCCCGGTATCTGGACGCTTCAGGTTTACCGCGCTTTTCCATCGCCGCCGGATTTCCACATCTGGCTCCCGATCACCGGATTTTCCACCTCCGATGTGACATTTCTGGAACCGGATCCGTACACGACACTGACGACACCTTCTGCCACGGTTCCTGTTCTTTCTCCCTCCACGTATCAGGCAGCAAACAACAGTTTTTCCCCGGAATCCGGCCGCGGCTTTACCCGGCTTGGTGAAATCAAGCCCGACTTTGCCGCTCCCGGCGTCTCCGTTACCGGACCGGGACCGGCCGGCTCCTATGTAGCTTCAGCGGTTCGAGTGCGTCCGCCGCCATTACATCCGGCGCCGCTGCTCTTTTTCTGCAATGGGGCATCCAGCGCACTCCCGCCCGCTATTTCACGGCACAGGAGGTAAAAAACTACCTGATCCGCGGTGCAGACCGAACTGATACTATTACGTATCCGAGCAGAGAATGGGGATATGGCCGATTACAGTTATATCAAAGCTTCACAAGCCTTATGACAAACTGATTTTCCCGCTCACAGGTTTGCTTCTATGGTATATCCGTTTGTTGATGCAAACTTTTAATGTGCAACTGCCTTGTTTTTGATTGTTTTCCGTTGTATCATTACGTATTATCATTATATTTATAAAACTAAAAGGGGGATTCCTGACTATGAATTACGAACGCTTGAACGATCTTCGCCTTCTTGGACTTACGATTGCCTACTACCGAAGAGCAAAAGGAATGACGCAGGCCGAACTTGCCGAGGCGGTACATATCAGTCGTACCCATATGAGCAACATCGAAGCGCCAAATACAAAAACCTCTATTTCGTTGAATCTTCTGTTCGATATCGCTGAGGCACTTGACATTCCGGTGAAAGAGCTTTTTGATTTTCAGGGACGCAGTCTGTAGGGTCTTTGAATTTTTCTCTTTAAGAGTAACCCCGCCCGGCAGTTTTTTCATATCATGAATTGTAAGCAAAATGATTCCTTTGGAGGAACAAACATGAGTGATTTAGCTGCTACAAACTGTGGATGCGGATGTGACAACGGCTGTGGCTGCGATAATGGATGCGGTGTTTCCAACAACAACCTGTTCGGAAACAATGGCTGCAGTATTATCTGGATTCTGCTTCTCCTCTCCTGCTGCGGCGGATGTGGATGCGGAAACAACAACAATGGCTGCAATTCCGACTGCTGGCTTGTTCTGATTCTTCTGTTCTGCTGCGGCGGATGGAACAACAACGGCTGTGGATGCGGCAACAGCAATAACTGTGGATGCGGCTGCTGACCTTTTTCAGTCCTCCCAGATGTTCGGGCAGAAAAGCCCCGGGTGCGGATCAACCGCCCCGGGGCTTTTTTTTCACCAGAATTCTCTTTCAGCGAAACCGTTTCGGTTTCCGTACTTCTCTTTCCCGCTTTTCCATCTCTTCTCTTTTTTCTTTTTTTCTCATACATTCCAGATCTATTTCATAAAAGGCATTCCCTTCGAGTACCTGTTTTCTTTTTGCTGTTTCTTTTCCATCCATTTTCCGGCGGTCTCCTTTTTCTTTCTTCCTCTTATCATATGTTTTTCCCGCCTTCTTGTCATTTTTTCCGGCCTGGAACATAAGATAAAGAGAAATAAAAAGACAAATGCAGGAATGCTGCCAGGAAGGATCTTAATTTGAATCAGGAACAGGAACAAAATGTGGAACAGATGACACCGCTGGACCAGATGATCGCACAGGATCAGCTTCAGATGCTGAAGGCTGCCATTCCCTACGCCTCCTTCGGCCTGCAGCCCTCCCTTGCGATTTTGAGCAAATGGCTCGAGCTCCAGCGGACCATTCAGCTTTTTTCCCGTCCGGCCGACCTTTCCATGATGTCTGTTGATGCCCCACACGTCTCTCCGCTTGAGATGCTGCAGGATATTTCCCGTTTTGCCGCCGGTCCGCAACGGGATCTTCTCTCCCAGATGTTTCAGACCATGCAGATGGTCCAGATGCTTCAGAATATAAATCCCGGAAATGAGGAGGATCTGCTATGAGTTCGGATGATAGGCAAAACGACTGGTCGCAGGACCCCTCTCTTTCCGGAATTGACTTTGCCCGGCTTCAGGCACTGCAGCAGATGGCCTCTCAGAGCCGTGGAAAATCCCAGGCGGAAATGATGCCGTTTCTTCTCTCCCTGATGCAGGGAAATCAGGGCGGCGCACAGTTTTCCGCCTCCGAGGCGGACCTGATCATCTCTGCCATCAAAGCCGGAAAATCCAAACAGGAAGCGGCAAAAATTGACCAGATGGTACGCCTCTTCCGCTCCGCTGCTTCCGGGAAAAAACGCTGAAAAACTACAAACCAAAAAACGCTGCCGGTCTGGAATCCCAAACCGGTCAGCGTTTTTATTCTGTGCTTTTTCCTGCCTAGTTCTGCATGGAAAGCACGTTTTTATTTTTTACCAGGTAATCAATCAGAGAAACAACGGTCAGAATCAGTGCAACCCAGATCAGCACGGTATTCAGCACGGAAAGTGCCGGAATGTCGGCGATCAGAAGAATGATCATAATCATCTGGCTGATTGTTTTCGATTTTCCCCACCAGCTTGCTGCGATGACAATTCCATTGTCCGAAGCAACCAGGCGGAAACCGCTGATGATAAATTCTCTTGCGATGATAATAATAACCATCCACGCCGGAAGCTTGTCCAGCTCTACAAAGCAGATCAGTGCAGAGCATACCAGCAGCTTATCTGCCAGCGGATCCATAAACTTTCCGAAATCGGTAATCAGATTGTCACGTCTTGCAATGTAGCCGTCCAGAGTATCCGTGATGCTGGCAGCGGCAAAGATTACCAGTGCAATCCATTTGGACGCGCTTCCGCCCACGCCAGACAGCAGGAAGAACACGAAAAACGGAATCATAATTACCCGCAGAATCGTTAATTTGTTTGGTAAATTCATTGGCTTATCTCTCCTATCAGATCATATTCCAGAGCGCCGGTAATTTTCACTCTTACAAAATCGCCGGATACGAGTGTTTCCGGTGTATTGACAAATACATAGCCGTCTACACCCGGTGCGTCCGCCTGGCTTCTGCCACATAGGCATCCTCATCCGCCACTTTGCCCTCGATCATAACAAGAAGCTCCTGGCCGATCCTGCGCTCGCCGAGTTCTGCAGAGATATCCTGCTGCAGCTCCATCAGTTCTGCCTGACGGTCCAGTTTTACCTCCTCGTCGATCTGATGCTCCATCGCAGCAGCCGGTGTTCCCTCCTCCGGAGAGTAGGTGAATACGCCGAGACGGTCGAACTCCATGTCGTTGATAAACTCGAGGAGTTCTTTGTGCTGCTCTTTTGTCTCTCCCGGGAATCCTGTGATCAGCGTGGTGCGCAGTGTGATATCCGGCATCTCGCTTCTCAGGAAATCAATTTTGTCGATCAGCTCCTGTTTGGATGTTCTGCGACCCATGCGGCGCAGGATCTCATCGTTGGCATGCTGAATCGGCAGATCCAGGTAGTGACAGACTTTCGGCTCTTCCTTCATCGTCTGAACGAGTTCCGGATAGATGTCCTCCGGATAGCAGTACAGAATCCGGATCCAGTAGAGCTCCTGAATTTTGCAGAGCTCTTTTAACAGAAGGTGGAGAGACGGCTTTCCGTACAGATCGATACCATAAATGGTTGTCTCCTGCGCAACGAGAACGAGCTCTTTGACACCCTGTTCTGCCATCGTCTTCGCTTCTGCTATCAGTTCCTCCATCGGAACGGAGCGGTACGGTCCGCGCAGCTTCGGAATGATGCAGTAGGTACAGTGCTTGTCACAGCCCTCTGCAATTTTCAGATATTCGTAATGGCCGCCTGTCGTTACAACGCGCTGTGCGTCAATTTTCGGCAGTCCTTTCAGATCGGCATACTCCTGGAAGCGGTCGCCGCCGAGGACATCCTGAATGGCATCCAGGATTTTGTCATAGCTGTTCGTTCCAAGTACGGCGTCAACCTCCGGAATCTCCTCAATGATTTCATCGCGGTAGCGCTCTGCCATACAGCCCGTTACCAGAAGAACCTTACAGCTTCCCGCTGTACGGTACTTCGCCATTTCAAGAATATTTTGAATGCTTTCTTCTTTGGCGTCGTGGATAAAGCAGCATGTGTTTATCACGATAACCTCTGCATCTTCCTCGGAATCGGTGATCTCGAAGCCATGCTCTACCAGAAGACCCAGCATATGCTCGGAATCTACCAGGTTTTTATCGCATCCAAGGGAAATAAACAGAATTTTCATATTATTCAATTACTGGCTCCTCTTTTGTTTCCTCTTCCGCTTCAACTTCAGATTCCGGAAGGATTGTAACCTCTCCTTTGTACATCTCCTCTACGGCGATGGAAAGCGGTTTCATGCCTTTTTTCACTTTTACAAGCGGTTCAGCTCCGCCGATGATCTGTCTTGCACGTTTGCTTGTTGCAAGTACAAGAGAGTAACGGCTGCTGACAACCGGTGCCTCGTCCAGATCCTGGCCCTCGTTAATAGTTGCAATCAGTTCCTGATAAGATGGATGAATCATAATAAATGCTCCTTTCTATTTTTCCAGACTTTTTTTCATCTGTTCGATAAAGTCTTTCTGGTTGCTGCTCATGAAATGCTGGCTCTGAATGGTCTCATGCATCTGTTTTACGCAGGTTTCGAGGTCGTCGTTGATCAGGACATAATCGTACTGGTCCATGCCCTGTGCTTCCTCTTTTGCACGCTCCATTCTGCCTTTGATGACTTCTTCTGTTTCCGTTCCGCGTCCCCGGAGGCGTCGTTCCAGCTCCTCGGCGGTCGGCGGTGTGATGAACACAAGAAGGGTGTCCGGACGTTTTTCCTTGACCTGAAGTGCTCCCTGGATTTCAATCTCAAGCAGAACATCTTTTCCGGCATCCAGCTGCTCCTCTACGTATGCCTTCGGCGTTCCGTAGGAATGTTTTACGTAACGCGCATACTCGAGGAAGGCATCCTCTTCTACCATGCGGTCAAACTCTTCTTCTGTACAGAAAAAGTACGATACGCCGTCTTCCTCGCCCGGACGCGGGTCTCTTGTGGTGACGGAGATGGACAGCGCATAGTTGTCGTACTCCTCCATCAGGCGTTTCATCAGTGTTCCTTTTCCTGCTCCGGAAAAACCGGATACTACAGTAAGTATTCCTCTACTCATTTTCAGATTCCCCTCGCTCTTTTTCTGTTTCCCAGCCGCCGTTGAATCTGCGGCTGATCGTTTCCGGCTGCAAAGCCGAAAGGATGATAAATTCTTCTCCGGTGATGAGCACTGCTTTCGTGCGTCTTCCCTGCGTCGCATCGATGATGCGGTTGCTTTCCTTTGCACGCTGCACCATACGCTTGACGGGCGCCGCCTCGGGACTCACCACTGCTATTATTTTATCCGAATTTACGACATTGCCGAATCCGATGTTGATCAGTTTTGCCACAATCCGTCCTTTCCTGTACCTTCTGAAGTCTTTTTCAGAAAATACATCTACCCATACAGATTTATTATAATTCATTCAGAAAGCCTAGTCAAATCTTTTTTTTCTGTATTATAATGAAAATACCAGAATTTCAAACAAAGGAGATATTTTCTATGGCTTTTGATGGAATTACCATTGCAAATATTGCACAGGAACTGAATCAGACCATCGTCGGCGGAAAGATCAACAAGATCGCACAGCCGGAAAACGACGAGCTGATGATTACAATAAAAACAACCGTACCGTTTACCGTCTTCTCCTCTCGGCAAGTGCTTCGCTTCCGCTGATCTACCTGACGGACAACAATAAGCCCGGCCCGATGACCGCACCGAATTTCTGTATGCTGCTCCGCAAACACATCGGCAGCGCCCGCATTCTCTCCGTTACCCAGCCGGGACTCGAGCGTATTCTTATTTTTGAGCTCGAGCATTTGAACGAACTCGGCGATATCTGCCGCAAGAAGCTGATTGTGGAGATCATGGGAAAACACAGCAACCTGATCTTCTGTCAGGAGGACAATACGATCCTTGACAGTATCAAACATATTTCCGCCAACATGAGTTCTGTCCGTGAGGTTCTTCCGGGCCGCACCTGGTTCATTCCGCACACGCAGGATAAGAAAGATCCGCTCACGATCACAGAAGAAGAATTTTTCGATTTCGTCTGCACGAAACCGATGGCTGCCGCAAAGGCAATCTACACTTCCCTTACCGGCTTCAGCCCGCTGATGGCGGAGGAAGTCTGCTGCCGCGCCGGCATCGACGGCGGATTTGCGGTCAATGCACTCGAAGAAAATGCGAAGCTTCATCTGTTCCGCACCTTCTCTTATCTGATTGAGGATATCAAAAACGGCGCATTTACGCCGAACATCGTATACCAGGGCGATGAGCCGAAAGAATTTTCCGCACTGAAACTGACGCAGTATCAGGATTTGCGGAAGGAAACATACGATTCGATCTCCGGTGTACTGGAAACATACTATGCCATGAAAAACCGCATCACCCGCATCCGTCAGAAATCTTCCGATCTGCGCCGTGTCGTCAATACCGCACTCGAACGGAATGTCAAAAAATACGACCTGCAGCAGAAACAGTTAAAAGACACCGACAAGCGGGAAAAATACCGGATTTACGGTGAGCTTTTAAATACGTACGGCTACAGCTGCCAGCCGGGCGATACTTCGCTGAAAGCCGTCAATTACTATAACGGCGAGGAAATCACGATTCCGCTCGACGGAACGCTCTCTGCCGGCGAAAATGCGAAAAAATACTTCGACCGCTACGGAAAGCTGAAGCGGACCCGTGAGGCACTCGAGGAACTTCTTGTCGAGACGAAAGAGGAAATCGACCATCTCGAATCCATCAGCACGGCGCTTGATATTGCGCTCGATGAGGCGGATCTGGTGCAGTTAAAAGAAGAGCTGATCGAGTACGGCTACATCCGCCGCAAGGGACCGACAGGGAAAAAGCAGAAAATCACCTCCCATCCGTTCCACTACCGCTCTTCCGAGGGCTTTGACATTTATGTCGGCAAGAACAACTTCCAGAACGAGGAACTTTCGTTTAAATTCGCCTCCGGCAACGACTGGTGGTTCCACGCGAAAGGCCAGCCGGGCAGCCATGTCATCGTAAAGACGAACGGTAAAGAGCTGCCGGATTCCGTCTACGAAGAGGCCGCTGCTCTCGCCGCCTATTACTCGAAAGGCAGACAGGCACCGAAGGTGGAAATCGACTACACCTTAAAGAAAAACCTGCGCAAACCAAACGGAAGCAAACCGGGTTTCGTTGTTTATTACACCAATTACTCCATGATGGCGGAGCCGAACATCCGCAATCTTCAGGAAATACAGGACTGAATTCAGAATACAAAAGACTTTTCGCACATTCCTATCTGTTCCTCTTTGCGAAATCTTTTTTTCGTAAAATTTAATACTTCCTTCATTTCTTTTTCGATGCTCTATGGTATACTTCTTAGTATGGAAAAAGATTCCAGACGTGATCTTTTTCAACCAAACCACAGTGAGGCTGTCTCTTCTTTATCAGGACAGCCGGAGAGGAATATAACTGTTATGAACAAAACAATTCCCGAAATCATTCACCGCCGTGTTCCAACGACGCGCTATGAGGCAGACCCTTCCAAAGGCCTTTCCGCCGAGCAGGTTGCCGAGTACCGCGAGAACGGCTGGACCAACTGCGCGGTGGAACCTCCGTCCAAGACAACGGCCGAGATCGTAAAGAGCAATGTCTGTACGTATTTCAACCTGATTTTTCTGATTATTGCCATCTTTCTGATCCTTGCCGGTTCGTTCCGGGATCTTACGTTTCTGCCGGTCATCATCGCGAACACGCTGATCGGCATTGTACAGGAAATCAAGGCGAAAAAAGACGCTGGAAAAGCTGTCTGTTTTAAACGCGCCGAAGGCTACTGCGATCCCGTGACGGTGCTGAGGTAACACTCGCCGCGGAGGATCTCGTACTCGATGATATTGTTGTATTTACCGCAGGAAAACAGATCTGCGCTGATGCTGTCGTGCTTGAAGGTGAGGTACAGGTCAACGAATCGCTGCTTACCGGTGAATCCGATGAGATTACCAAGCGCCCGGGCGACGAGCTGATGTCCGGAAGTTTTATCGTCTCCGGAAGCTGCAAGAGCCGTCTGACCCAGGTCGGTGAAGATTCCTACATTTCCCGTCTGACCCTCGAGGCAAAGGCCATGAAAGAGGGCGAACAGTCCGAGATGATCCGCTCCCTCAACAAGCTGGTAAAGGTTGTCGGCATTCTGATCATTCCGATCGGTCTTCTGCTCTTCGGCCAGCAGTTTTTCGTCTCCCACGAAGCGTTCCGTGAGAGCATTACCTCGATGGTGGCCGCCGTGCTCGGCATGATCCCAGAAGGTCTTTACCTGCTTGCGAGCGTTGCCCTTGCCGTCAGCGTTATGCGTCTGGCTTCGCAGAAGGTTCTCGTGCATGATATGAAATGTATCGAGACGCTGGCTCGCGTCAACGTGCTCTGTGTCGATAAGACGGGAACCATCACCGAGACAAATATGAAAGTACATGACCTGATTCTGGTCGGCTCCAGTTCAGTCCCTGATACAGAATCCGGCGAAAATGCTCCCGCACCGCAGAAAGAAGAGCTTTCCCTTGCGGTCGGTGATTTCGCATCTGCCATGTCAAACGACAACATTACTATGGCGGCACTGAAAGAATATTTTAAAGACAACAACGGCAGAACTGCCGTTTCGATGACTTCGTTCTCCTCGGAATTCAAGTATTCCAGTGTGACATTTTCGGATGTCTCCTACGTGCTCGGTGCCCCGGAGTTCGTTCTCCGCGATGATTTCGCACGCTATCAGAGTGAAATTGAAGCGTATACCTCAAAGGGATTCCGTCTCCTCGTCTTCGGCACATCCGAAACTGTACCGGATGGAAAAGCACTCTCCGGCCGTGTCACGCCGCTTGGCTACGTGCTTCTCTCCAATCCGATCCGAAAAGAAGCACCGGAAACGTTCCGCTACTTCGAAGATCAGGGTGTCCATGTCAAGGTCATCTCCGGTGATACTCCGGTAACGGTATCTGAGGTTGCCCGCCAGGCAGGGATTGCACACGCAGAGGATTATATTGATGCTTCCACTCTAAAGACACCGGAAGAGCTCGAAGAAGCAATCCTAAAATACACCGTGTTCGGCCGTGTCACACCAGACCAAAAACGACAGTTTGTCCAGGCTTTAAAGAAAAACGGCAAGACCGTTGCGATGACCGGCGATGGTGTCAACGATGTGCTCGCATTAAAGGATGCCGACTGCTCCGTTGCGATGGCATCCGGAAGTGACGCTGCCGCACAGGCTGCACAGCTCGTTCTGCTGGACAACGACTTTTCGAAGATGCCTTCTGTCGTACTGGAAGGCCGCCGCGTTGTCAACAACCTGCAGCGCTCGGGAACGCTGTTCCTGGTAAAGAACATTTTCTCGTTCCTGCTGTCCATCTTCTCACTGATCTCGATGGTGACGTATCCGCTGGAGCCGTCCCAGATCTCGCTGATCAGTATGTTTACGATCGGTATTCCAGGCTTCCTGCTCTCGCTAATGCCGAACAAAAACCGGATCGAGGGCCACTTTATCACGAACATTCTGACACGGGCCCTGCCTGCGGCGCTGACCGACTTTTTGATGGTCGCAACACTCGTCGTCTTCGGCCAGGAATTTGCGGTCGGCTCGGAAGATATTTCGACCGCTGCCACCGTACTGCTCGCCATTGTCGGTTTTATGATTCTCTACCGGATCAGCAAGCCGCTCAACTGGATGCGCTGGACGATCCTGATCGGCTCGATTATTGCCTTCATTTTCTGCAGTACCTATCTGAACCAGCTGTTCGCCATTTCTGATATGTCCAGAAAATGTATCATGCTGCTGGTCGTATTCTCTGTCGCAACAGAGCCGGTTCTGCGATATTTGAGCATCCTCGTGGATTCCATTTCCTCTTTTTACCGGAAGCAGAAAATTTTCTTCCTGCGAAAACGGGAAGCGAGAAAAGCGAAATAAAACGTAAAACCAAACATCAAAAATGCCGTACAGCGTTGGAAATTTTTCTCCGCCTGTACGGCATTTTTTGATTTACCAATCACAGTTTCTTACTTTCTCATCTCCGGATCTTCCGCGTAATGCGTCCGCTCGCCGCCGATGTATTTCGGTCTTGTCCGCGCGCAGACAACGTGCGCATCTCCGATCGTTTTCTGCGATACCCGGACCGGAACGGCTACTGCCTTAAGCTGCATGCCGATCAGCACATCACCGATATCAATACCTGCATGCGCCTGCACACGCTCTACGGTGACAGCGTCCTCCAATCCATAGTATGCCGCCATCGCAAACGATCCGCCGCCATGCAGCCACGGTACCGCGCAGACCGGCTCGTAACCGTATTTTTCTGCCGCCGCACGCTCCAGAACAACCGCGCGGTTCAGATGCTCACAGCACTGCGCCGCCAGATACAGCCCGTGCTCCTTCGTACACGCATACAGCGCCTCAAACACCGCCTGCCCGATCTCCTGGCTGGAATCCGTTCCGAGCTTACTGTTGTGAATTTCACTCGAAGAACATCCCACTACCAGAATCTGTCCCGGTTTCATCTGCGCCGTCGTAATCAGCTCCTCTGCAACGGCACGCGCTTCCTGTCTGATTGTTTCAAGATCCATTTTGTATCCCTCCTTGCTAAACAGCAATATTTATGCAAAAGGAGACTGACTCTTTTTCCAAGAATCAGCCTCCTTTCTTCAGCTTACATAATTATTATTTCTGAACGATATTCACAATTCTTCCCGGTACGTAAATTTCTTTTACGATGTTTCCGGTCAGTTTGTCTGCAACTGCCTCTTTTGCAGCGGCGATTGCGGTCTCTTTATCTGCATCTTTGGCGATTTTGATCGTTCCGCGCATTTTGCCGTTGATCTGAACAGCGATCTCGGCTACTGCCTCTACGGTCTTCTCCTCGTCAAACTCCGGCCATGCGGTCTGATACAGACGGCCTTCGTATCCAAGGTCTGCCCACAGTTCCTCGGTCATATGCGGTGCAACCGGATTTAGCAGGATCAGAAGGGTTTCGAACTCTTTTCTCGTTACTTTTCCGGCTTTGTAGAACTCGTTGACCAGGGTCATCATGGCTGCGATCGCTGTGTTGTATTTCAGGGACTCATAGTCGTTGGATACTTTCTTGATGGTCTGGTGCATTTTGGACTCCAGCTCTTTGGAGTAGGAATCTCCGTCTACCAGGCTGTCCTGCAGTTTCCATACACGTTCGAGGAAACGACGGCATCCTTTTACGCCTTCCTGAGACCAGGATGCACTTAAGTCGAAGGCACCGATGAACATCTCGTACGTACGCAGGGTATCTGCACCGAACTCAGCTACGATATCATCCGGGTTGACAACGTTTCCACGGGATTTACTCATCTTCTCGCCGTTCTCGCCGAGGATCATTCCGTGGGAAGTACGTTTCTGATACGGTTCCGGGCAGGTAACTACGCCTGATCGTACAGGAATTTATGCCAGAAACGGGAATACAGAAGGTGAAGGGTGGTGTGCTCCATTCCTCCGTTGTACCAGTCAACCGGCAGCAGTATTTCATAGCTTCTTTGCTTGCCAGAGCCTCTTTGTTCTTCGGATCGGTATAGCGGATGTAATACCAGGAAGAACCAGCCCACTGCGGCATGGTATCGGTCTCACGTTTTGCAGGTCCTCCGCAGCACGGCAGGTGGTGTTGACCCAGTCTGTCATGGCAGCCAGCGGAGACTCGCCGTTATCGGTCGGCATGTAGCTCTCTACATCCGGCAGCTCCAGCGGAAGGGATTCTTCCGGAACCGGAACGTAACCGCATTTGTCGCAGTGTACGATCGGAATCGGCTCACCCCAGTAACGCTGACGGGAGAATACCCAGTCACGCAGCTTATAGTTTGTTTTTGCTTTTCCAACGTGGTTCTCTTCGAGCCACTCAAGAATTTTCTTTTTTGCTTCCGCAACGGAAAGTCCGTTCAGGAAACCGGAGTTGACAAGAGTTCCCTCTGCAACGTCGGTGTAAACTTCGTTCTGTACGTCGCCGCCTGCAACGACCTCGATGATCGGCATGTTGAATTTCTTTGCGAACTCCCAGTCACGCTCATCGTGTGCCGGTACTGCCATGATGCGCCGGTGCCGTAGCTCATCAGTACATAATCGGAAATCCAGATCGGGATCTCTTTTCCATTAACCGGGTTGACTGCGGAAAGTCCGTCGATCATGACACCGGTCTTGTCTTTTGCAAGCTCGGAACGCTCGAAATCGGATTTTCTGGCTGCCATCTCACGGTATGCGCAGACCTCATCCCAGTTCTTGATCTCATCTTTGTACTGGTCGATGTACGGATGCTCCGGGGAGAGTACCATGTACGTAACACCGAACAGGGTATCCGGGCGTGTGGTGTAGATAGTCAGCTTCTCCGGTTTATCTTTCAGGGAGAAATCAACCTCTGCTCCGTGGGAACGTCCGATCCAGTTTTTCTGGGAAGTTTTGACACGCTCAATATAGTCAACGCCGTCCAGACCGTCGATCAGCTTGTCTGCATACTCGGTAATCTTCAGCATCCACTCGCTCTTTACTTTGCGGACAACCGGGCTTCCGCAGCGCTCGCACACGCCGTTTACAACTTCCTCGTTTGCAAGGCCTACCTTACAGGAGGTACACCAGTTGATCGGCATCTCTTTTTTATATGCCAGTCCGGCTTTGAAAAGTTTCAGGAAAATCCACTGGGTCCAGTGATAGTATTCCGGATCCGTCGTGTTGATCTCTCTGTCCCAGTCGAAGGAATATCCAAGAGACTGAAGCTGGTCTTTGAAGTGATGTACGTTGTTTTTGGTAACGATCTTCGGATGGATGTGGTTCTTGATCGCATAGTTCTCAGTCGGAAGACCAAATGCATCCCATCCCATCGGATACAGAACGTTGTAACCCTGCATTCTGCGCTTTCTGGCTACGATGTCCAGTGCAGTGTACGGACGCGGATGGCTACGTGAAGTCCCTGTCCTGACGGATACGGAAACTCAACGAGTGCGTAGTATTTCGGTTTTGTATAATCATCTGTGGCGGCAAAGGCTTTTTCATCCTGCCAGATCTTCTGCCACTTTTTTTCAATGTCCTGTGGCTCATATCTTTTACTCATAGGTAACCTCCTGCATGTTCAAGTTCAAAGTTCTTTTTTCTCACACCGCCGCATAGGACAGCATGCGCATTTGAACATATAGCTGTATTCTATCACTCTTTCCCTGTTTTTACAATTTATTTTTTCCTATATCCTCCGTTTTTCTTCAAAAACCGCAGAAAAATCCGGTTTCCGGGCGAATTCTGCTCCCGAAACCGGATTTTCTCTGTTTTATCACACTATTTTATAAAGCTTTATTCTTCTGCTTTTTCAACCTTCGAAGCTCTTGCCTCAATCTCTTTTGCCTGGATATCGGACGGAGCCTGCTCATATCTCGCAACTCATAGGAGAAATCACCGCTTCCGCCTGTCATGGAGCGGAGTGTTGTGCCGTATCCGTAGATCTCAAGTTCCGGAACATCAGCCTCGATAATCGTATGGCCCTTGTGATCCGGGTTCATGCCGAGCACACGGCCACGGCGTTTGTTGAGATCGCCCATGATATCGCCGGTGTATTTATCGTCTACCGTGATCTTCATCGAAACGATCGGCTCAAGGAGAACCGGGGATGCTTCCATAAAGCCTTTCTTGAACGCCTGGATCGCTGCGGTCTTGAATGCCATCTCGGAGGAGTCTACCGGATGATAAGAACCATCATACAGAACGGCTTTGACGCCGACTACCGGATAAGCAGCCAGAGGGCCTTTCTGTACGGCTTCCTGGATACCTTTTTCAACAGCCGGGAAGTAGTTCTTCGGAACGGCGCCGCCGACAACTTCCTGCTCGAAAACGTATGGTTTCTCGAGATCTCCGGAAGCGGAGAAGCGCATTTTTACATGACCGTACTGGCCGTGGCCGCCGGACTGTTTTTTGTATTTTGCTTCTACATCCGAATTTTTGCGGATCGTCTCGCGGAAGGCTACCTTCGGACGGGACAGCTCTACTTCTACTTTGTAGCGCTCCAGCAGCTTGCTGACGATAATATCGATGTGCTGGTCGCCCATGCCGTACAGCAATGTCTGATGGTTTGCAGAATCATTGACTGCCTTCATAGTCAGGTCTTCCTGCATCATCTTGGCAAAGGCCTGGGAGATCTTATCTACATCGGCTTTGTTCTTCGGTTTATATCGTTTTGCGGTGTACGGAGTCGAAACATCCGGTTTTCCGTAGCGGACCTGATTGTTCTTTGTCGCAAGGGAATCGCCGGTTCTTGCATCGCCGAGTTTTGCGATGGCACCGATATCTCCTGCATGAAGCTCCGGTACTTCGATCGGCTTGGAGCCTTCGAGCACGTACAGCTTGCTCAGTTTTTCTTCGGATTCCTGATCTACATTATAGAGCACATCATCGCTTTTAATAACGCCGGAGCAAACCTTAATCATTGAATATTTTCCAAGGAACGGATCCACGATCGTCTTGAAAATGGTCGCGCTCTTCGGTTTCGCGAAGTCGTAATTTGCCTCGAAAATTTCGTTCGTATTGAGATTGATGCCGGCACACGGACGGGTGGACGGATCCGGGAAGTATCCGCAGATATCATCCAGAAGGTTCGATACGCCCTGCAGATTGACCGGGGAGCCCATGCATACCGGAACGATGGTGCCGTCTCCTACGTTCATGGCAAGCGCTGCGGAAATCTCTGCTACCGAGAACTCTTCTCCGCCAAAGTAGCGGTCCATAAACTCTTCACTTGTTTCTGCCACAGATTCCATCAGGGTTTCACGGTACTTCTCCAGATATTCTACGGAGTAATCCGGAATCGGGCATTCTTCTTTTTTATCTTTTTCGATATATCTGCGGCCTTTGTTCTTTACAATATTGATATATCCTACAAATTTACCGTTTTCACGCAGAGGCATATGAAGCGGTGCGATTCGTTTTCCGTACAGTTCGGTGAGCTGCTCAACGACTTCTCGGTAGCTGACATCGTCTGATCCATTTCCGTTACGAAGATCATACGCGGAAGATTGTATTTCTCGCAGAGTTCCCATGCTTTCTGGGTTCCGACCTGCACGCCGGCCTTTCCGGATACCACGATTACAGCGGCATCTGCTGCGGAAGCGGCTTCCTGTGCTTCTCCTACGAAATCAAACATTCCAGGAGTATCCAGAACATTGATCTTATTTTTTCCCCATACGACCGGGACAAGCGTTGTGGAAATAGAGCATTTGCGCTTGATTTCTTCTTTGTCAAAATCGCTGACGGTATTTCCGTCTGTCACTTTTCCGAGACGGTTTGTCATACCGGAAAGATAAGCCATAGCTTCGGTCAGACTTGTCTTTCCGGAGCCGCTGTGCCCCAGCAGCACCACATTTCTGATTCGGTCAGTTCTAAAAACGTCCATATGTAATACCTCCCATGTAAGTAAATTTGCAGATTGTAAGGCCGCTCTTATTCGCCTTTCTGCTTTTTATCAAGATTCACGTCTTCCGTTCCTCTTATCATAGTCACTATTCTACTAAAGTTTTTGCTTTTTTGCAAGTATATTATTCATATTTCACAATATATTTCTGAATTTTTAAATTTTATATGTATTTTAGCTGGTTATTCTGCCTTTCTTCCGCTTTTCTGTCTGGCTTTTCTGTGGAATCTGCCGGATTTTGCAAAACAAGCAAAATTGCTGCCTTTCAAAAATGCTTTGTCACTTTAAAGCAAGAAATCTTTGACATTTGATTTCAGATGCTTTACAATGTCTTTTATACGATTTACATACGAAAATTGTCAGAAAGGACTACTTGAATTATGTGTGATACATCCGAAAGAATCTGTATCGGCTTTATCGGCCTTGGCCTCATCGGCGGCTCCATTGCAAAAACCCTCAGAAAGGTTCACCCGGAGTATAAACTGATGGCATACTGCCGCACCAAAGCGACGATCGAAGAGGCAATTCAGGAAGGCGTGATTGATATCGCGCTGGAAGAACGGGACGACCGCTTTGCCGACTGTGATTATATTTTCTTATGTGCTCCTGTCAGCACCAACATCTCCTATCTTCCGTTCGTGAAAGGCATCGCAAAACCGGGCTGTATCATCACAGACGTCGGAAGTGTAAAAGGAGAAATCCATCAGGCGGTGGAAACCCTCGGCATGACGCACCAGTTTATCGGCGGCCATCCGATGGCAGGCTCCGAAAAGACGGGATATTCCAGCGCCACCGATTACCTGCTGGAAAATGCTTACTATATGATTACACCCGGACCAGATGTTGAGATCGCGACAGTTTCCGCTTTCGTTGATCTTGTCCAGTCCTTAAAGGCGATCCCGATGGTTTTAACATACGAAGAGCACGACTACATCACCGCAGGTGTCAGTCATCTGCCGCATATCGTTGCCGCTACCCTGGTCAATGCACTCGCATCCCTAGACACACCGGAAGAGCAGATGAAAACCGTTGCTGCAGGCGGCTTCAAGGACATCACCCGCATCGCTTCCTCCTCCCCGGAGGTATGGCAGCAGATCTGTCTCTCAAACCAGAAGCAGCTCTCGAATGTGCTGGATTCCTATATCCGCCTTCTCGTCCAGGCAAAATACCTGGTTGACAACAAAAAAGGCCACGAGCTCTACAATATGTTTGAAAGTTCCCGCGAATACCGGAATTCCATGGAAGATTCTTCCTATGGACCGACAAAGAAAGAATACGTCGTTTACTGCGACCTGCTCGATGAAGCCGGCGGAATCGCAGCCGTTACAACAATTCTTGCCATCAACCAGATCAGTATTAAAAATATCGGCATTACGCATAACCGCGAGTTCGAAGAGGGTGCTCTCCGCATTGAATTTTATGAAGAGCAGGCAGGCATTCTTGCCCGGAAGGTCTTAAAAGACCATGGTTATACCATTCATATCCGCAATTAAAAGCGCGTATATCTTGACAGGAGGAAGTTACGTTATGCAGTTCCAGAAAGCAGTACGTCCTCTGCGCGGAGAAATCTCCGTGCCGGGCGATAAATCCATTTCCCACCGCGCGTCATGTTCGGTGCCATTTCAGAGGGAACCACAGAAGTCACAAACTTTTTACAGGGTGCCGACTGTCTCTCTACCATCTCCTGCTTCCGCAGTATGGGCATTGAGATCGAGAACACGCCGGAGCGCATCCTCGTTCATGGAAAAGGCCTGCACGGGCTTTCGGCTCCATCCGCCGTTCTCGACTGCGGAAACAGCGGAACAACGACACGCCTGATCTCCGGCATTCTTGCCGGCCAGAACTTTTCCAGTACACTGACCGGTGACGCTCCATTCAGAAACGGCCGATGGGACGCATCATCAATCCGCTGACCCAGATGGGCGCTTCCATCCGCAGTATTCCGGAAAACGGCTGTGCGCCGCTTGCGATCAACGGCCATCCGCTCCACGCCATCTCCTATCTTTCGCCGGTCGCATCCGCACAGGTCAAATCGTGTGTCCTGCTTGCCGGACTGTATGCTGACGGAAAAACAAGCGTTACCGAACCGGCTCTTTCCAGAAACCATACGGAGCTGATGCTGAAATTCTTCGGCGCCGACGTTGCCTCCGAAGGGCTGACCGCATCGGTTCTGCCGGACCCGGATCTCCATGGAAATCTCGTCCGTGTGCCGGGAGATATTTCCTCCGCCGCCTACTTCATCGCCGCCGCGCTGATAGTTCCAGGCTCTGAGGTGCTCCTGAAAAATGTCGGCATCAACCGACCCGCGACGGTATGCTCCGCGTCTGCCGCGCCATGGGTGCTGACATCACACTTCTGAATGAGCAGAACTCCGGCGGAGAACCGGTTGCAGACCTTCTCGTGCGCTATACGCCGTCTCTTTCCGGCACTGTCATCGAGGGCGAACTGATCCCGACCCTGATCGATGAAATCCCGATCATCGCGGTTCTTGCCGCCACAGCGAACGGTACAACCGTGATCCGGAATGCGGAGGAGCTGAAAGTCAAAGAATCGAACCGTCTTGATATCATGGTAAACGAACTCACCGCGATGGGTGTTTCCCTGGAAGGCACGGACGACGGCATGATCATTGAGGGCGGAAAACCGTTCCACGCGCCCAAATCGACAGCCGCCTCGACCACCGCATTGCGATGTCGTTTGCAATCGCTTCGCTTGCCGCAGAGACACCGACGGAAATCCTGCGCGCCGGCTGTGTGGATATCTCGTATCCGACATTCTACCAGGATCTGGCACGGCTGCAGGCATAAAAAAACGTTTAAACAAAAAATGGATTGTGAAGATCATTTCCTCACAATCCATTTTTTGCTTTTACCCTGTTCTTCCGGCCGTTCCAACCGTTTCTCCCTGCCGTACCCGCGTTTCGATTCCAAGCCGCGAATAATTCCAGATCCGTTTTTCCGGCACTGCGCTTCCCTTCTGTGCCAGAACGATCACTGTCGAACCACCGAAGGCAAAATAGCCTTTCTCTTCGCCGCGCTGTACACGTCTCGCCTCTCCGGCATTTTCATTGACAATCTTTCCGACCATCATCGCGCCGACCTCCATCTGCAGCAGTGTGCCGAAATTTGCGGACTGCAGCAGCGTGTAGGTTCTCGTATTTTCTTTATAGATCGGGCAAAAATCATTCGCCGCCGGATTGACCGTGTGGAGCACACCCTCAATCCGCCGTTCCGTCGAACAGACGCCGTCATCCACAAAGAGATACCGGTGATAATCGTCCACGGAAAGCCGGAACAGAAATAACGTTCCGCCCTCATACCGTTTTGCCAGCTTCCGGTCGCGCAGAAGCTGTTCCAGCGTATATTCTGTGTTCTTGATCTCAAACTTCCCGTTCTCATGAATCGGATAAACCGTAAGCCGCGCATCACACGGGCTGATAAAATCCTGCGGCGCATTGGAAAACGGACGTGCATCCATTTTCAGCTTCCGCACAAAGAAATCATTGAACGAGATAAACTGCTTTGCGGTACATTCCTTCAGTGAAATATGATTTTTCTTTACAAACGGTACAACCAGCGGCACCGATAAGCGGCTGCCCAGAAAGCAGCCTGCCGCACGAGATACAAATGACTGAACCAGCGGCTGCATCGCGGCTCTTCCGGCGGCATGGCTGTACATCATGTGCAGAAAACGGTCCTGCAGATCATTTTCCTCGCGGATCAGATCAAGCTTTGGATGATTTTTCCCCTGTTTTCGGTAAGGATAAGCGCAGAGTCTCAAATCGTTCTTCCTCCCTTCCAGATCAGAAGTCCGCGGAGCACAGCCACTCCAACGACCGCTACCAGCACAGCAAGCTCTTTATTCGTCGGCTTGCGGAAGCGGAAATCCGTGATAAACAGAACGCCGACCGCCAGCACCAGCAGATGCAGCCAGATCAGAAAGTATCCGCGGCAGAGCGGTGCAAAGACGAACAGCAGCGGCAAAGCTACTGACATCGAGGTAATCGGCAGTCCCTGGTAATATTTCCGGTTCTCCGAAGTTTCATTCTGACGCTTCTCTTCCATCACGTTAAAATATCCCAGACGGATCACGCCCGCAAGACCGTAGAAAATAAGAATCGGAATGCTGTAAAAATGTGTCATGCCAAGCTCATAGCAGAGCACGATCGGAAAGACGCCGAAACAAACCACATCGCAGAGCGAATCGATCTGAATGCCGAACCGCTTTTCATCTTCGGTCCTGTTTTTCTTCGTCCGCGCAATTTTCCATCGAACATATCGCACAGTCCGGAAAAAGCAAGACAAAAAATCGCCCAGTTAAAGTGCCCCCGCGTTGCAAGAAAAATGCCGCTGATGGACGATGCAAAGCTGATATATGTTAATATTACGGTATAATCATAGAACCCTATCATATGTAGTTCCCCCTCTTTTTTCTCTTTTCGTATTCCCGATCGTAAGCTGTGCGACGATGGTAAAGACTGCACTCACCAGCAGTTCCCCGTAGTAGCCGAGCCCTCTGGAAAGCACCATTGCCGGAAGAAGCAGCGTGCTTCCAAAGACCGGCGGGAAAATTTTTAGAAACAGTGTCTCGCTGATTCCCATTCCTCCCGGAAGCGGCAGCATGTCAACCGATACGGAAATGACCGCCTGCAGCAGCACAATGGTGATAAAGGAAACGCCTGATAAATGGAAGGCGCGGTATACAAACCATGTTGCTGCAAATAAAGCAAACCTCTGTGCAAAGGTAATCGCAAGGACATTGACCAGCACCATTTTGTGGGTGCCAAGATACGCTGCCGTATTCTGGTAGACTTCCATGGAAGCTTCCAGTTTTTTCAGGCGGCTTTCTTTTCGTTTCATCAAATGCAGTTTTTCCACGATTTTCAGTCCCAAAACCAGAATTGTCCGCGCAAGCGCCGGATGAAAAACCAGAATAAGCATGGCTGTGACACAGAAGACATTCAGACCGATTCCCAGATAGAAAACCGGAAGGATTTCCGTCAGATACCGGTGCAGGAAGCCCTGTCCGAACAGAACAAGCCCAAGTCCCACCACGACCAGCACCGCTTTGTAGGTGATCGTGACGATCATCAGAATCACCGTTGATACCGGAAGAGATATTTTCTCCTTTTTCATATAGTAGAGCTGCATCGGCTGGCCGCCGCTTGCGGACGGTGTGATACAGCTGAAAAAGAATCCGACGGAAGAAAACAGAAAACATGTCCGCTTCTTCACCGGAATCTGGAAGGAATGCATCATGTACCAGATGATGATCGATTCTCCCCAGATAAAAAACACGACACAGAACAGTCCCGGCAACAGCACCGCACATCTGCCCGCCGCATTGCTTCCATCATTGCGCCAAGGTCTTCGCCGTGGAAAACACCGTATATCGTCAACGCAAAAATCACAACGAGAAAAACGGTATTCACGATCATTTTTTTCTTACTCTGCACGGCGTTTCCACCTCCTTCGTTCCAATATCATGCCATACCATGCACCAAGATGCGTGCGTCCCGCGATCTGCCACGTCACTTCTGCCAGAAGCGCTCCGCCAATCACATCTGCAATCACATGCTGCTTTGTTGTCAGCGTAGAGACAAACACGGCAAGTGCCGCCCAGAAAGAGAACCGCTGATACCAGCGCGGAATCTCCCGTCTTCCACGGACTGCGATATAGCAGAACCAGCTGTTCAGGCAGTGAATCGATGGGAACAAATTGTCCGCCGCATCCATCTGGTAGAGCAAGGCAAGCATCTGATTCCAGAATCCCTGTTCCGGGATCGACGGCCTTACGTTCGTTGTCGGCAGCAGCAGATAAAATGCCATACAGACAAGCCGCGCCAGAACATCTGCTGCAAAGAACCGCCAGACAAATTCTTTCTCTCTGCTTGCGGCAATCAGATAATTTACAATCCAGACCAGATAACAGCCAAAATAAATCACGATCGTCCACGGGATCACCGGGATCTGCTGGTCCAGCACCGTTTCTATATTGTAATGTTTCCACGAACTGGTAAACGGCCGCGTTCCAAAATAAGCGATAAAATTCGCTGTCAGCGTCAGAATTAGCGGCAGGATACCATAGTATGGAAACTTCTTCTCTCGTCTCTCTTCAAAATCCGTCCTCCCTTGTCTCAAACACGTATCAGTATACGCAAAAACATTCCCTGACACAACCCAGTTCCGCTCGTTTTCAGAAACCTTAATAAAATCTTCTGTTTTTCGGCAGGGAAAAAGAAAGATTTAGAAGATTCGCAGAGAAAAAAAACGACCATATAGGGCTTCACGGGTGTTCCTATATGGTCGTTTTCTTTCAGCATCGTATTTTTGTCATAAACGAATTTTTTATTCAATCATCATGGCATCGCGAAGGAGAAAAAGCGGTATTTTTCTCTTACAGCCTCTTCATAAGCTGCCATAATATGCTCTTTTCCAG
>ENA-OQAN01000134-OQAN01000134.1-human-gut-metagenome-genome-assembly--contig:-NODE-134-length-39781-cov-2.105664_pt1 | contig 39781 bp, 43 predicted proteins | sample MGYA00242735_ERZ504527 | MGnify/ENA primary metagenome ERZ504527 (study PRJEB26092, sample SAMD00036230) | human gut metagenome | host: Homo sapiens | study: EMG produced TPA metagenomics assembly of... | reverse complement strand
CGCCTTTAAGTCCGCTTCTGACCTTTATGTAAAGTAAAGCAGGAAGAGTTTTAATAACGTGTAAAGTGAATCAGTAAGTATAAACAAAAAAGTGTGAAGTAAATTCAGGCATAGTCAAACGACCGCATGATTCAGCCCAAACGACCGCACAATTCGGCCCAAACGACCGCACGATCAGGCCGCAACGACCGCACGATTCAGCCTGATCGAACGTATAATGCAAGAGACGTGATTAATACATCTTATCGAAAAAGAAAAGATATTACACACAAGAAGCCTGTTTTCGTCATGCATTACTCCAGTTACTAAATCTTCAAAGATAAATACCTATAGTTCAATTAGTTATCGCCAAAACAAAAAAAATATAACAGAATTAGTTTAAATCCCGAGCTTTTATTATTTTTGTCATATATTTAAATTCATTTTTATTATTTAATGAAGTCATAATATAGCCTTTAAGTCAGACATAAACATATATGCATCATTACTAAATACACTGATTCCATAGTTTTAAAACAAAACGGATTTAGTTGTAAACTTTCAACAGCTTTCTAACTATTAACCTTTAAATATACATTTATGAAAAAAATCTTATTTATCAGCACATTATTATTTCTGATCGGATGCCAGAATGTATCTGAGCAACATCCGATAAGGAATGTAGACCTAAAAGGAGAAGTCGTACTTTCTGACAGCATGCTGGGAATTTCAAGCCCCGTCTACATTCAAGTTGTAGATACAATGTGGGTAACGGTCAATCTTCAGGGAGATACGCTGGTTGATGTATGGGGAGCTTCATCCAGAAAACGGTTGAATTCGTTTATCGCGAAAGGAGATGGTCCTCTGGAGTTCAGAAGAATTGATTCATTCAGAGCCGATGAGAAAACACAATCCCTCTATATGTATGACATCTATAAAAGGCGTTTGTTTAAAGTTGCATATTCGGATCTGCTGCAACCGAAACCAGCCGTACAGGAAGTCTTTTCCTGGAATCTGGAAGACAATACCCCCTTCTCTCTGATGGGAACAGTTCGAGCCGACAATTATTTTATTGCTACCAATATACTGATACGGCATCATATGTAGTAAAAGAGCCGGACGGAAACATAAAAGCCATTGGAAAGTTCCCGGATAAAAATCATGTGGATCCAGCCATGACGAATATGTGCAATGCCACTTTATATGATCTGACAATGACTGTAGCTCCAGATAATCAGAAAATAGCTGTCAGCTGCCATTTGGCGGACATGCTGCAAATTATCAAAGTAGACAAAGGACGTTTTCCCATCCAGACGGAAATCAATGCCTATCCAAATGATATATACCTGATGCCTACAGGAGATGGCGAAATGCAAGGTCTGGTCACCGCCAAGACAAAACGCTATTATATCGGAATAGCAGCCACTGATGACTACATTTATGCCAGTCTGGCATGGTGATGTCCTGCCTGAAGGAAACAAAGGCTATTTGAACAGTTCTCTTGTCCGTGTGTTTAATTGGGAAGGTAAAGAATGTTACCAGCTCCATCTGGACAGAAGCATTTTCTACTTAACTGTAACTCCGGACAATAAAACGCTTATGGCTCTTACCGACAAAGGCGAAGGTATATCTGTACTCAAGTATGAAATGGATTTACCTTAATCTTATTATTTTTATCTCCTTAGGTCTTATAACTCATGTGGAAATAAAAAAACATCATGGTATAATTATGCAACGAATGAAGTAAAGGTACATCTAAATCATAAATTTGCCTTTCCAGACAGTACCTTTACTCCATTCCCTTCTGCATAAATACATACGCATAAAACATGCTCACTTATGATAAGAAATTCAGGTATCTTTCTGTCTTTCCTGTTTTTGGCTTCTTGCTCTTTTTCAGGCAAGACAGAAAAGCAATCTTCATTTGAACCGGGCATGGTTCTTTCGTATGATAAAGCCTTGCCGCTGAGCCAGAAGTACTCAGATCTTTTTTCCCGGGTTGAAACCATTCCACTGGACACAACCGGCAACTTCCTTGTATCTGATATCCGCCAGTTCCGCTATGCACTTGATCATTTCTTTGTGCTGAGCAGAGATGAAATCCTGATCTTTGACCGGCAGGGAAAAGGAACCGCCCGCATCAACCGCTATGGACAGGGCAGAGAAGAATACCTTTCCCTTTTGGGATTTGACGTCTGCGAAAAGGACAGCACAGTATGTCTGCTGACCTATCCTTCCAAGCTGATGCATTTTTCACTTGAAGGAAGGTTGCTCCGGGAACATAAGATAGGAGTCCGGGGATTTGAGATCGCCCTGTTGCCGGATCATTCCTGGAGTATCTTTACGAATAATCTCCGTCAGCCGGAAAGCGACACGATCACATTGCTTGATATTTATGACGAAACAAACGGTACAAGCAGACACCTTATCGACGGATATACCAATCTCGGGAATCAGCTGCTTCCTTCTTTCCAGCAGAACCGCGTCTTTACGCATTCACGGAACGGCCGGGAAGTATTGTTCGCACATCCGCTGTCAAACCATATCTGGTCTATAACCTCGCAGGATTCCGTACGCATCAAATATACGCTGGACTTCGGGGAAAAGAATCCACCGGAAGACGCTCCCGAAATGATTCATCCGGATGAAGGCCGGCCGATGCCGTCATGAAATACTGGCCTGTCTACGGATTCAACAGTTGTTGGGAAAACAACCGCTACCTCTATATCCAGGCTTTCGTGGACAAACAGTTGAAAGATATCCTTTTCGACAAGCAGTCCCGACAACTTTATGCCGGATGGATGACGGACGATCTGATCTACTGTCAGATCAGACCGGTTGAAGCCACTGACGAACTCCTTGTCGGATATATTACGGCAGACGACCTGATCAGTCTGGAAGACTATCTGAATTCACGACCAGAGGAAAAGCAACCCGAACAGGTGACCCGACTGATTGAACGGGCACAAGAAGAAGGGAATCCAATAGTCTGCCTGTATCATATGAAACAAAAAATCCATCCCTGAGAACAACTCCGGGATTCTTTTAAAAAGGCCGAGACGTTTTTTTGAAAACGCTTCGGCCTTTGATATAAAACGTTTCGGCGTGTAAAAAAAAGAATTCGGCGTTTTTTCAATATCCTTTCTCACAAATTCCTCCATAAGGCCGGGTTAAATAATGTTATTATCATTCGTTTTATTATGCTATTCGGACAAAGTGCCTTATTTTTGTTCACATCATTAACCTAAAAAATATCATTACGACATGAAAAAATATCCGAAAATCGGAATTCGGCCGACCATTGACGGCCGTCAGGGAGGAGTTCGTGAAAGCCTCGAAGAAAAAACCATGAGTCTGGCAAAAGCTGTTGCCGAATTAATCACCAGCAATCTTAAAAACGGAGACGGAAGTCCTGTGGAATGTGTCATCGCAGACGGTACTATCGGACGTGTGGCTGAAAGTGCTGCCTGTGCAGAAAAGTTTGAACGCGAAGGCGTCGGCGCCACTATTACCGTTACATCCTGCTGGTGCTATGGCGCAGAAACCATGGATATGAATCCGTATTATCCCAAAGCAGTATGGGGATTCAACGGAACAGAACGTCCCGGAGCTGTTTATCTGGCAGCCGTACTGGCCGGACATGCTCAGAAGGGCTTGCCCGCTTTCGGTATTTACGGACGTGACGTACAGGATCTGGACGACAATACGATTCCGGCTGACGTAGCAGAAAAGATTCTCCGCTTTGCACGTGCCGCACAGGCTGTGGCTACCATGAGAGGCAAGTCATACCTGTCTATGGGTAGTGTGTCCATGGGTATCGCAGGATCTATCGTCAATCCGGACTTCTTCCAGGAATATCTGGGCATGCGCAATGAATCAGTTGACCTGACTGAAATCATCCGCCGTATGACTGAAGGTATCTATGACAAGGAAGAATTTGAGAAAGCCATGGTTGGACCGAAAAACATTGCAAATGCAATGAAGGTAAGGACTTCAATACTCCGGCAAAAGCAAGAACCGTGCAGAAAAGGATGCTGACTGGGAATTCATCGTGAAGATGACCATCATCATGCGCGACCTGATGCAGGGCAACCCCAAACTCAAGGAAATGGGCTTCAAGGAAGAGGCTTTGGGACACAACGCCATCGCTGCCGGTTTCCAGGGACAGCGCCAGTGGACCGACTTCTATCCGAACGGCGACTACTCGGAAGCTTTGCTGAACACTTCATTCGACTGGAACGGTCTGCGTGAAGCTTACGTTGTGGCTACCGAAAACGATGCTTGCAACGGTGTGGCTATGCTCTTCGGTCATTTGCTGACAACCGCGCACAGATCTTCTCTGACGTCCGTACTTACTGGAGCCCGGAAGCTGTGAAACGCGTAACCGGCAAAGAACTTACCGGAATGGCTGCCAACGGTATTATTCACCTGATCAACTCAGGAGCAACGACTCTCGACGGAACCGGACAGCAGCAGGATGCCAACGGAAACCCGACCATGAAGCCTTACTGGGAAATCAGCGAAGAAGAAATGAACAAGTGTCTGGAAGCTACTACCTGGTATCCGGCTAACCGTGATTATTTCCGCGGCGGAGGTTTCTCATCCAACTTCCTGTCAAAAGGTGGCATGCCTGTTACCATGAGCCGACTGAATCTGGTGAAAGGACTCGGTCCTGTGCTGCAGATCGCAGAAGGATGGACAGTAGAAATCGATCCGGAAATCCACAAGCTGCTTGACGAACGTACCGACCGTACATGGCCGACTACCTGGTTCGTACCCCGCCTGTGCGACAAACCGGCTTTCAAGGATGTATACTCTGTTATGAACAACTGGGGAGCTAACCACGGAGCTATCAGCTACGGACACATCGGTCAGGATCTGATCACACTTGCTTCCATCCTGAGAATCCCGGTATGCATGCACAATGTGGATGAAGACAAGATCTTCCGTCCCGCTGCATGGAATGCCTTCGGTATGGACAAGGAAGGAGCAGACTACCGTGCATGTACAACCTATGGTCCGATTTACAAATAAACCTTTAATCATTCTAAGATCATGATTCATCGCTTTATACTCAACGAAGTATCTTATTTCGGACCGGGTGCCCGCAAGATGCTTCCACAGGAAATCAAGAGACTGGGACTCCACAAGGCGCTGGTGGCAACCGATAAAGAACTGATCCGCTTCGGCGTGGCACAGAAAGTGCTCGACGTACTGGAGGAAGCAGGCGTTCCTTACGAGCTGTTCAGTGAAATCAAGCCGAATCCTACCGTAAGCAATGTGAAAGCCGGCGTAAAGGCATTCAGCGAATCGGGTGCGGATTTTATTCTGGCCATTGGCGGAGGTTCGTCAATCGATACGGCCAAAGCCATCGGTATCATCACCAACAATCCTTCATTCAGTGATATAGTTTCACTGGAAGGCGTGGCTGATACCCAGCGTAAGTCTGTTCCCATCATCGCGCTTCCGACAACAGCAGGAACCGCAGCCGAAGTAACCATCAACTATGTGATCACCGACGAGGAGAAACAGAAGAAAATGGTTTGTGTGGATCCGAACGACATCCCGGCCATCGCAATCGTGGATGCCGAACTGATGTACACACTGCCCAAAAGCCTGACAGCCGCTACCGGTATGGACGCTCTGACACACGCCATCGAAGGTCTGATTACCAAAGGTGCCTGGGAAATGAGTGACATGTTTGAAATCAAGGCTATCGAAATGATTAACCGTTATCTGGAAACAGCCGTCAAGGAACCGACCAATCCGGAAGCCCGCAACGGTATGGCTGTCGCACAGTATATCGCAGGTATGGCCTTCTCGAATGTAGGTCTGGGAGTCGTACATGGCATGGCTCACCCGCTTGGAGCAATCTTTGACATTCCTCACGGAGTTGCCAACGCACTGCTGCTGCCGACCATCATGGAATTCAATGCACCGGCTGCCCTCGACAAATATGTACAGATCGCCAAAGCCATGGACGTATATGTTCCCGGCATGAGCCGCGAAGAAGCTGCCGACGCAGCCGTACAGGCCGTGAAGGATCTGGCTGTCCGTGTAGGTATTCCCCAGCATCTGTCGGAACTGGGCATCCAGGAAAAAAGATCTGGACCGGCTGGCCGACGCTGCCTTTGCAGATGTCTGTACCCCCGGTAACCCGCGCGAAGTAAACAAAGAAATCATTCTTAATCTCTATCAGAAAGTATTATGATCACAAACGAACATATCCAAGAATTCCTGCTCAGGCCCACCGCGTGGGAGATGCCAGACTGACCATCTGCAGCAGCGGAAACCTTTCCTGGAGAATCGGCGAAGAAGCTCTGGTTTCAGGTACCGGTTCATGGGTTCCCTCTTTGCAGGCAGAAAAAGTATCCATCTGCAACATTGCGACCGGTGAAGTGAAGAATGGCGTGAAACCGTCTATGGAAAGCGGTTTCCACCTGGGCATTCTCCGCGAACGTCCCGATGTGAATGTAGTGCTGCACTTCCAGTCAGAATATGCCACTGCCGTAGCATGTATGAACAAGAAGCCGACCAACTTTAACGTAACGGCTGAAGTTCCCTGCCACGTAGGACGCGAAATTCCTGTCATTCCTTACTACAGACCGGGATCTCCCGAACTGGCTCATGCCGTAGTAGAAGCCATGAAGGATCACAATTCAATCCTCCTGACCAATCACGGACAGGTGGTATGCGGAAGCAACTTCGACCAGGTATTCGAAAGAGCCATGTTCTTCGAAATGGCCTGCCGCATCATTGTGCAGTCGCATGGAGACTATTCTGTACTCACACCACAGGAAATTGAAGATCTGGATATCTACGTACTGGGAAAGAAGACCAAATAATACCTGACTGAACAAAACGGAGGATGCGCCAGAAAGGAAACAAGACTGACACATCCTCCGGATTGTTTTTATAACCGACCAAAACCATTATCCTATCATGAACAACACTTATCTGGCCATCGATTTCGGTGGAGGAAGCGGACGCGTCATTGCCGGACAAATTACCGGCGGACAGCTGCATCTGGACGAGATCTACCGTTTCTCCAACCGACAGATCAAGATGGGGAACCATATCTATTGGGACTTTCTGTCTTATTCGAAGAAATGAAAAACGGCATCCGCCTTGCCGTACAAAAAGGCTATCATGTCACCAGCATCGGTATTGACACCTGGGGAGTGGATTTCGGACTGCTGGACCGTGCAGGAAATCTGCTGGGAAATCCCCGCTGCTACCGTGACCCGTATACAGAAGGAGCCCCGGAAGAAGTATTCAAAACCTTGTCACCATCCGAACATTACCGGGAAAGCGGCATTCAGGTGATGCCCATCAATTCCCTCTTTCAGCTCTATGCCATGAAAAAGGAATGTCCGGACCTGCTGGAATGTGCAGACAAACTGCTTTTTACTCCCGACCTGTTCAGCTACTTCCTGACCGGTACCGCCAACAATGAATATTGCATCGCCTCTACTTCCGAACTGATTCTTGCCAGAGAACGTTCCTGGAACTGGGAACTGATCAAACGGATGGGCTTCCCGTCACACCTGTTCGGAGAGATTGTCATGCCGGGAACTTCACGGGGAAACATTCTTCCTTCCATTGCAGCAGAAACAGGACTGCCAGCCGATACTCAAGTAATTGCCGTCGGTTCGCATGACACTGCCAGCGCTGTCTTTGCCGTTCCTTTCCCGGAAGGAAAAGCCTCCCGATGTGCATTCCTCAGTTCAGGAACCTGGTCTTTGCTGGGTGTGGAACTGGATGAACCGATCCTGAGCGAAGAAGCACGCCAGGCAGGATTTACCAACGAAGGCTGCACAGGAGGAAAAATCAAGTTCCTTCAGAACATTACAGGACTCTGGATTCTGCAACGTCTGATGCAGCAGTGGAAAGAGGCAGGAGCTGACACCAGCTACGGTCCTTTGCTGCAGCAAGCTTCCGAAAGCCAGATATCCGGCATAATCGATGTAGACAATCCTGTATTTACCAATCCGGCTGACATGGAAAAAGCCATCGCCGAATATTGCCTCAGCCACCATCAGGAAGTTCCTGTAACGAAAGGTGACTATGTGATGTGTGTACTGAAATCACTGGCTGCCCGTTACAAAAAAGGAATCGAACAGCTGAACAGCCTCCTTCCGGAGCCGATCCAACAGTTACACATCATCGGCGGCGGATGCCAGAATCAGTGCTGAACCGACTGACAGAGGAAGCTCTGGCATTCCGGTCATTGCCGGACCCGTAGAAGCAACTGCCATCGGAAACATTCTGATGCAGGCTCAGGCATGCGGAGCCATTAAAAACAAAAACGAAGTTCATATATCCTGAAATCTAAAACGCATGCCATGAAAAAAACAATCAACCGATATTGAAAGAAGGAAACATCAGCTACGTGTTTCCCTTTATTCTGATCACAACCTGTTTCGCGCTTTGGGGATTTGCCAATGATATCACGAATCCGATGGTCAAGGCTTTCTCCAAAATATTCCGCATGAGCGTAACAGAAGGCTCACTGGTACAGGTAGCTTTCTACGGAGGCTATTTTGCCATGGCCTTCCCTGCTGCCATGTTCATCCGCAAATATTCCTATAAAGCCGGGGTTATGCTCGGACTGGGCTTATATGCCTTCGGAGCCTTTCTTTTCTTTCCGGCCATGAAAATGGGAAACTATTATCCTTTCCTCATCGCCTACTTCATCCTGACCTGCGGACTTTCGTTTCTGGAAACCAGCTGTAATCCTTACATCCTCTCCATGGGAACTGAAGAAACAGCTACCCGCAGACTGAACCTGGCTCAGGCATTCAATCCGATCGGCTCCCTGCTGGGTATGTTTGTAGCCATGAACTTCATTCAGAACCGGCTCCATCCGATGGATACCGCTGAACGGGCCCAACTGTCACTCAGTGAGTTTGAAGCAATCCGGGATGCAGACCTGCAGACACTGACAGCCCCCTACCTCATCATAGGTGTTGTCATCGTAGTGATGCTGATTGTCATCCGGATTTCCAAAATGCCGCTCAACAAGGATCAGTCGCACAAGATTGATTTTCTCCCGACCCTGAAACGCATCTTCCATCGCAAGCATTACCGCGAAGGAGTTATCGCCCAATTCTTCTATGTCGGCGCACAGATCATGTGCTGGACTTTCATCATTCAGTATGGAACTCACTTATTTACCTCAATGGGAATGGAAGAACAGGACGCAGAGGTACTCTCCCAGCAGTATAACATCATTGCCATGGGACTGTTCTGCGTAAGCCGTTTCATCTGTACCTTCCTGCTGAAGTATCTGAATCCCGGTCTGTTGCTGAAAACACTGGCCATTGCAGCCTGCGTATTCACAGTGGGAGTAATCACGCTGCAAAACATCTGGGGTATGTACTGTCTGGTAGGCGTTTCTGCCAGCATGTCACTGATGTTCCCCACCATCTACGGTATTGCTCTCCAGGGTCTTGGCGATGATGCCAAGTTTGGTGCAGCCGGACTGATTATGGCCATTCTCGGCGCTCCGTACTTCCGCCGTTACAGGCTTCCATCATCGATATGGGCAGCTTCTGTGGATTCCCGGCCGTCAATCTGTCTTTCATTCTTCTTCATCTGCTTCGTAGCCGTCACTATCTACGGACACAGAACCAATATCCGGGAGAAAAAGCATTGATGACCTCAATAAAAAATCATCAGGAAAGCGAAAATATTCCGTCTTTCCCTGATGATCAGAAAATAGCAAGAAAAGTAAATTTCTCATTAAAAGAGTCAACAACTGATTCAGGAACTCCAAATATTCCATATCTTTGGAGAAATAAAGAAAAATGCCATGAAACAGTTTCTTTCATTCTTGTTGACACTCTCCTTTCTTCCGGTTCTCTGTCAGGCACAGACCGAAACGTCCCTGCCCGATAAGCAGATCATGGAATCACCAAACATACAGCCACTGCCGGATACATTGAAATCGGACAGTACGAAATTCAGTATTCCCTCCCCTGTTCCCCAAAGCAGCATTTACCGGCCTTTCGGCATGTACGGACTGAGTCCGCTGGATTACGGCTATGCAAGCTGGGAACTTCACCAGGGATTCAATGCTTCCATCGGACTGCACGTAACTTTCAGCCCCAGCAAATACGCCCCTTCCGGAGCCGGCTTCGGACAAGATGCCGCCTTTATGTATGCGCTCCCTCTCACCAAACGTTTCAGTGTGGCCGGAGGAGTTTATGCCAGCAACATGAACTGGGGATTTATCAACTACCGGCAGGTAGGTATTGCCGCCGTTGCAGCCTTTCAGGTCAACGACCGGATCAGTCTCTACGCTTACGGCAACAAGTCGCTGATGCCCGACCGTTCCTTCCCGTATTACCCGCTTCCTAACTTCGCACCCGACCGGCTGGGAGGCATGGTCAACTTCAAACTGGGCGAAAGCAGTTCGATCAGTATCGGTGTGGAAGGTCGGAGATATCCCAACGGAGCAGCGGCCTGGTGGTAGAATGATTGTATTCAGCAGAAGCAAAGAATACTTCTGCTGACTTTATCAGTAAGTTTTATTGTTCAACGAAACGGAACTGCTTGAAATAAACTTTCTGTTCACTGCCTGAAACATTGGTGAAACGGATCTTCAGCACTTTCATGCCGCTGACTTCCGCACTCAGCAAAGTACGGCCCTGCACAGGACGCAAGTCAACTGCCTTCCAGTTTACTCCATCAGCACTGATCTCCAGACGGAAGTTCTTTTCAGCTCCCTGTGTACCCAGGTCCACCAGCAAGCTTTCCAGCGTACGGACATAATCCATAGCTACCTCAACTTCACCTCCGGCCTGCCAGATAATCACCTCGTTTGACGGAGAGACATTTCCTCCCTTACCTTTCTGACGCATCGGAAGCAGAGCCAGCTGCTTGACATTGCTGCTTAATGTATAAGGCATATATACCGCACGGGAATCCAATGTCGTACCGGCAGCCTTATTATAACGCTGAGTAGAAGTTTCAAACAGACTGTTAAAGGTAGGCAACAGGTATTTGCTTCCGCTCTTCACTCCCGGCTGATAAGGATTCTGGTTATAAGTAGCATCCACTTCATACATCAGGGTTTGCAGAGCCTGGGCATGATCATGTACAGCAACAAACTCCTGTCCTCCCTGTTTCTGCAGACGAACCATCTTCAGCACTTCACGTCCGTATTCTCCGATCAGTTAAACTGCATCAGCCACGGCTTGATTTCCTCAATCAGTTCCCGGCTTTCTTTGGAAGCAAGCAAACGGTCGGCTGCCACAATGATCTTGTCACATTCTTCAGCCACCTGCTATATGCAGCCTCATCCATTTCTCCATTCTTTTCATAAGCAGCAAGCAGAGACTTCAGTGCCGGCTGCAAGGCTACAGACTCATCCCGACGGAAACCGTGCCGTTTTCTCCAAGGTCGGAAGTTATGGGCTGCAAAGGTTTCCAGATAAGCAGCATGATTCGGCATCAGATCACGGATAGCACGTTTCCAGGAGCATTGCTGTCATATTTCTCCAGGTTCCAGGCATAATCAGCCACACTGTACAATGCAATCTTCGAAGCTTCAGCACGTTCCATCGGATTGGAAACAAAGGCAGACATATCATCCTTGATATCCAGACCGTTTCCATAAACCGGCCCCATCAGCAAATGATCACGTACATAGTCGGACACCGGGAAGTTCCACCAGATATAAGCCTTACGTTTCAGCAAAGGATTGATGAAATCCATTGATTCCTTATCGATGCAGGCAATGACCCGGTTACCGGTCCACATGATCTGAATACCTTTGTTGAGTTTATCACCCAACGTAGTCAGATATCCGCCTTTTACGTCCGACCACGACTTGTTGTATTCCGTAGGACACATGACCAGCGGTTCCACATCACCTTTCACCTTCACGAAATGATCATCCAGATAATTCAGCAGCTCAGCCTGCTTTTCAGCCTTGGTTCCTTCGCCGGAAATGTCATCGAAGAACACCGCAAAGGCACGTACCCCCAACTGATACATACTTTCAAACTTCTTCAACAGCAGTCACGGTCTTCTTCATTCCATTTGATGTCCTGTCCCGGATGAATAGCCCAGTAAAATATTACACCATTTTCATTAGCCTTGTCCACCAGTTCCTTCAGCTGGGAAGCCTCCTTTGCAGGATAAGGCTTGCGCCAGTTCGGAGTGCTGTGATAAGGATCATCCTTCGGACCATACAAATAGACATTCATCTTGTTACGTCCGTAGAATTCCAGCTGACGGAGACGGGCTTCGTGACTCCAGGGAGTACCATAAAAGCCTTCTACAACTCCACGATAAGGCACATCGGGATAGTCGGTCACTTCTGCCAAAGGCAACTTGCCCAATGTCATCAGCTGTGCCAGCGTCTGCACACCATAATAGGCACCACGCTCATCGGCACCGACAATAACGATACGGTCTTTCTCAATGCCTAAATAATATCCTTCTGCCTGTTTGGGAACCCGGCGGACATATTTTTTGACAGATTTATCCCCCTTCACTCCTACATAAACAGGAAATCCATCCTTTCCTTCCCCGTTCGGGAACAAGGTATTCAACAGATGAAAAGCAGGAGTTTCACGAAAAGCAGTCTCAGCCTGGAGACTATATTGCACGGGAACCATCACCGAATCCTGACCGGCCTGATATTCCTGAGGAGTCGGCTGCAAATGAAATTCCTGTGCATAAGCACTTCCCAGGGACAGAGTACCCATCAGTCCTAATACTAAAAAAGTTTTTCTCATGATTCTATTGATTATTTTTCAAGATTAACGCATTCTTTCATTTTGCAAATGTAGCGAATCTCATACAATCAGCAATGAAATGAAAAAAATAATCCGAAAAAACAAAGTTTTTAAGGTTTTGGAAACATTACATATTTACGTTTTACTGGTCGAAATATCATAAAAAAAGTTCTTTTTCTCTTTTTATATTTCATTTCATCCTCTATATAAACTAAGGTATATCCCATAAAACTCTAAAAATAAGCCATTTGTAAAAAAAGTATAATCCAGAACATAAATATCTGATTAAAAGATATTTGTAAAATATCAAACGAATAAAAAAATGTAAATTTATAAGATAATTCTTGCCAGATCAATGAGCAAACCTATCTTTGCGGGCACTACTTTTTATAAACCGGCTGTAGCAGAAGGAGATTACCGATCTGAAAACTCTCATTTGCTACAGCAAAAATACAATCATAAAAACTATGCTTAAAACTATTCGACCAGTAAGCATGTTACTACTACTGGCAGGATTACCCACCAGTCTGACACATGCCGGTATCACACATCGTGATGCTGTGGAGCAAATCCAACAAAACAATCCATGTACGGGTATTGTAAAAGATACTTCCGGTGAAACCATCATCGGTGCTTCGGTTGTGGTCAAAGGAACAACCAATGGAACGATCACAGACCTGAACGGAGAATTCAGCCTTTCCAACATTACTCCTGGAACGACCATCCAGATCTCCTACATCGGATACAAAGACATTGAAATGGTCTGGAATGGCTCCCCTCTGAATGTAATACTACAGGAAGACACAAAAGTTTTGGACGAAGTTGTCGTGGTAGGATTCGGTACCCAAAAGAAGATTAACCTGACAGGAGCCGTTTCTACAGTTGACACTAAGGTCCTGGAATCCCGTCCTGTATCTCAGGTCGGACAGGCTCTGCAAGGAACCGTCCCCGGATTAAACCTTTCTGCTTCTGATCTTGGAGGCCAGTTGGGACAATCCATGAGCGTAAATATCCGCGGTACAGGAACCATTGGTACAGGATCCAGCGCCAGCCTCTGGTCCTGATTGACGGTATTGAAGGTAATATGAATAATCTGAACCCGGATGATATTGAAAACATTTCGGTTCTGAAAGATGCCGCTTCATCATCCATTTACGGATCACGTGCAGCCTTCGGTGTAATTCTGATTACGACAAAGAAAGGTAAAGCCGGAAAAATGCAAGTTAATTATAACAATAACTTCCGATATTCAGGTCCGACCAACCTTCCGGAACTGCTAGACTCTTACAGCTTTGCCAATTATTTCAATGAGATGTCCGTTAATCAGGGAAATCAGATCATTTTCACTGAGGAAACGATGCAACGCATCCAGGATTACATGGCCGGAAAAATCACGGACACAACTGTTCCCAACGGAACGAACTGGCATTTCCACGAAAAAGCCAATGACAATGTGGACTGGTATAAAGTGCATTTCAAATGGGCATGGAGCAATGAACACAACATCAGTCTGAATGGAGGAACAGAGAAACTGCAATATTATGTATCAGGAAACTATCTGAACCAAAACGGTAATTTGCGTTATGGTAATGACAACCTGAAACGTTATAACTTTACAGCTAAAGTCAACACGCAAATCAACAAATATATTGATTTCAACATCAATACAAAGTTTATTCGCTTTGATCTGGACAATCCTTTGTACTCCGATATGGGAGGACTGCTTTATCATGATATTGCCCGCATGTGGCCTATGATGCCATTCAAAGATCCTAACGGACACTACATGCGCAATGGAAAACTTGCCCAATTGACAGAAGGAGGTCGTGCAAAAACTCACAATGATAATATTTACCTACAAGGACAATTAGTTCTCCATCCACTGAAAAACTGGAATATCTACGTGGAAGGAGGTATGAGAATTATCAATGAAAACCAGCAGACCAACCTGAATGCTATTTATGAGTACAACATAGACAATCAACCGGTAGCAATGGCCTTTGCCGGTGATTATTCCCCCGGAGCAACCTTTGCACGCAGTTCGTTTTCAAATACAAACTTCTATACCACATCCATTTATACAGATTATACTCTGGATTTAAACAAACATAATCTGAAATTCATGGCCGGTATGAACACAGAAGAAAACAAATACCGTGATTTATCGGTACAACGTGATAACGTGATCACCCCTTCCATTCCAGAAATCAGTGCATCTGTAGGCGAAGACAAGATAAACAATGCTTATGTATACGACTGGGCTACTGCCGGTTTCTTCGGACGAATCAATTATAATTATGACGACCGTTATCTGGCTGAATTCAACATCCGCTATGATGGATCTTCACGATTCCTACGTGATCAACGCTGGAATGTATTCCCCTCGTTTTCTTTAGGATGGAATGCAGCACGCGAATCATTCTTCCAGCCCATCAGTCATATCATCAATATCCTCAAGCCTCGCGTTTCATGGGGTATGCTGGGAAATCAGAACACAAGTTCATACTATCCGTTCTACCTTTCACAAAGTGTGACAGCCAACGGAGGCGGATGGCTGATGAATGGTGTCCGTCCTACCGTAGCCGGTGCTCCGGGAGTTGTCAGCAGTACGTTAACCTGGGAAAAGGTTTACAATACCAACTTCGGACTTGACTTTGGATTCTTCAACAACCGGCTGACCGGATATTTCGAATACTATATCCGGCAGACCAGAGATATGGTAGGTCCTCCCGCTGAAATCGGAGCGGCATTAGGTATCAGTTTACCGAACACCAACAATGCAACACTTGACAACCGAGGATGGGATTTGCAGATCAACTGGCAAGACCGTATCGGAAAAGTCAACTACAATGTAGGTTTCAACCTGTCTGATAACCGGGTTAAAGTGACCAAATATCCGAATGAATCCATGTCATTGAATACTTACTACAACGGCATGGTCTTAGGAGAAATCTGGGGATATGAAACGGCCGGAATAGCCAAATCAGATGAAGAAATGAACAACTGGCTGAGTACTCACGACCAAAGCAAATTAGGTTCTGAATGGGGAGCCGGAGATATCATGTACAAGGATCTGAATGGCGATGGTGTCATCGACAACGGAAACAACACTTTGGGAAATCACGGAGACCTCAAAGTAATCGGAAACAGCAATCCCCGGTTCCGCTTCGGCTTAACCTTAGGAGCCAACTGGAAAGGATTCGATGTTCAAATGTTCTTCCAAGGTGTCATGAAACGTGATTTATGGGTAAGCGGTCCTTTGTTCTGGGGTGGAGACGGCGGCGAATGGCAGTCTACAGGCTTGAAACAGCACCTGGATTATTTCCGTCCGGAAAACACAAGTTCCGTATTCGGTCCCAATGTAGATTCCTATTATCCGAAAGCTTATATCGGAGACAAAGGAAACAAGAACAAATATACCCAGACCCGCTATTTGCAAAATGCTGCATATATGCGTATGAAAAACCTGCAGATCGGTTACACTTTCCCTCAAGAGTGGACGAACAAACTACATGTTGACAGACTGCGCGTATTTTTCAGCGGAGAAAACCTGTTTACCCTTACAGGCATTGCCGGTATGTTTGACCCCGAAGCAACAGCAGCCAACGGATGGTCAAGCGGAAAAACCTATCCTTTGTCTCAAACATTCTCTTTCGGTCTTAATCTTACCCTTTAAACCAACGAACGTATGAAAAAACAACTGTATATTCTGGCAATTGGATTTATAGCCTTAGCCAGCAGCTCCTGTAACGACTTCTTAGACAGAGAACCACTGGACTCTGTGCCGACATCCCAATATCTGTTCAACGAAAATGACTTGTCTGCCTACACAGCCAACATGTATGGAATATTCCCTGTACATGCCGGATATGGCCTGGGTACATTCGATGATGACGACAACGACAGTGACAATCAGGCCGGATCATCTCCCTATGATCTGTTTGTGAAAGGTCAAACCCGCGTGGCACAAAACGGAGGAGACTGGGACTTCGGCAATATCCGTACAGCCAACTATTTCATAAACACAGTCCGTCCCCGTCTGGAAAACGGAGAGATTGAAAATTCTGCAAACAACAATCACTATCTGGGTGAAATGTACTTCTTCCGGGCTTATATCTATGCCGGGAAATTGATCTCCCTGGGCGATTTTCCCATTATCAAGGAAATGATTGCAGACAATTATGACGCCGTACGGGAAGCCAGCAAAAGACGTCCCAGAAACGAAGTTGCCCGCTTTATCATTTCAGATCTGGACTCAGCCTACCATTACATGAGTGCCACTCCTCCCATGACTAACCGGTTGACCAAAGACTGTGCTGCGTTACTTAAAAGTCGTATTGCTTTATTTGAAGGTACCTGGGAAAAGTATCATAAAGGGACCAACCGGGTTCCGGGAGGACCGGGATGGCCAGGAGCAGACAAAGATTACCTGAAAGATTTCACAATCAATATTGAAGAAGAAATCAACTATTTCCTGACACAAGCTAAAGAGGCCGCGCAAATTGTAGCAGACAACCATGCACTGGATGCCAGCTATTCAAAGTTATTCAACAGCCAGAGTCTGAGCAGTTCCACAGAAGCTCTGTTATGGAAACAATATGACGGAACCATGACACCGGCAGTCAATCACTTTGTTGTCGGATATATCCAGCGTAACGGAGGCGGAAACTCCGGATTTACCCGGAGTATGGTAGAATCATTCCTGATGCAGGATGGTACCCCCATCTATGCTTCCAGCGACTATCAGGGTGACAAGACTTACGAAAATGTTGCTCATGGAAGAGATCCCAGACTGCTGGATAATGTTCTTATTCCGGGTGATCTGCTGACTACCTCTGCCACAATGACCGAAGCATAAATCGATAAAGCAGGTATTACTATCGGGCTCCGATTACCGAAATTTCCGAAAACAGATGTCCAACGGGCTATTCCATCAAAAAAGGATTAACAACAGATCCGGAACAGGGACCTACTCTTCCTGCTACAACAGCCAGTGTTGTATTCCGGGCAGCAGAAGCTTACCTTAATTATATGGAAGCAGACTGTGAACTGAACAATGGAAACCTGGACGCCAACAGCATGAAATACTGGGAAGCTCTCCGAACCCGCGGAGGCATTGCCCCCAATACAATCCAGCATACCATTGATCTGACAGACGTAACAAAAGAAAACGATCTGGCACGTTACTCAGGAGAAAATCTGGTAAGTTCTACCTTATATAATATAAGACGCGAACGGCGCATTGAACTGGCTGCAGAAGGATTGCGCTTTGAAGACCTGAAACGATGGAGATCTCTTGATATGATGCAAAACTATCACGTACAAGGATTCAATCTGTGGGATGAAAACTACAAGCGCTATGCTACTCCCGACGCCGGACTCAATGGAAGTAATTTTGATGCACCCCTCAACGTCATTGCACTGAAAGAAAGCGGAGCTGAAGATTCAAATGTGTCAGCCAAAGCTGACGGAGTTTACATGATGCCTTACCGGGTTCTGACCAACAACATCGCATTCAACGGATACAATTGGAACCCCAATAAGTATTTGAACCCGATAGCCTTCGATCATTTCCGTCTGACAACCGCAGAAGAAGGTTCATCTGACTATACAACCTCTGTAATTTACCAGAATCCGGGCTGGAAAATTGAAACAAACAGTTTACCGGAAGGGGATTAAACCTATATAGTCATGACACGAGCTGGAGAGCAATCCTAAACTTTTGGGAACGTTCTCCAGCTTTTTTATGAATATCCAGATCTGACATGAACAAAAAAGACCGGGAATATTCATTTTTTACTTTTTAAAGAAGTATCTTTGAATACTCAATTTTTACCTTATGAAAATATGAAAGAAAGAAGCATCTTTTCCAGAATCAAACAGACTTGTATCCTTCTGGCTTTGTTAACCACAACCATATGCCAGGCTCAAAATGTCTCTAATCTGCCCGTTCCGGCTCCGCATCAGCTGAAATGGCATGAAGCCGAATTGGGAGTAGTCTTCCATTATGACCTGCACGTTTTCGACGGACAGATTTACGGACAAGGGAACAACCGGATCAATCCCGTTGAAGACTACAACATCTTTAACCCCACCCAACTGAACACAGACCAGTGGATCGAAGCAGCCAAAGCAGCCGGTGCCAAATTTGCCATACTTACAGCAACTCATGAAACCGGATTCGGTCTCTGGCAAAGTGATGTAAACCCCTACTGCCTGAAAGCCGTCAAATGGCGTGATGGAAAAGGCGATATCGTCCGCGATTTTGTCAACTCCTGCCGCAAATATGGTATACAGCCAGGTATTTATATTGGCATCCGATGGAACTCTCTGTTAGGTATCCATAATTTCAAGGCGGAAGGAGAAGGCGAATTTGCCCGCAACCGCCAGACATGGTACAGACACCTGTGCGAAAAAATGGTTACTGAACTCTGTACCCGTTATGGAGAACTTTTCATGATCTGGTTTGACGGAGGTGCAGACGATCCCAAAGGCATGGTCCGGACGTAGAACCCATCGTCAACAAATATCAGCCAAACTGTCTCTTCTATCACAATGTCAGCCGGGCAGATCTCCGTTGGGGAGGCTCTGAAAGCGGAACAGTGGGTTATCCGTGCTGGTCCACTTTCCCTTATCCATACAGTCACAGCAATGCAACCGACGGTGTTCAGGATCACAACAAGCTGCTCGCTCATGGCGATCCGGAAGGCAAATACTGGGTACCTGCCATGGCCGACACTCCGCTGAGAGGATATAACGGCCGTCACGAATGGTTCTGGGAACCGGGAGATGACGACAAGGCTGTTTATCCGTTGAGCAACCTGATGGATATGTACGAAAAATCAGTAGGAAGAAATGCTACACTGATTGTCGGTCTGACTCCCAATCCGGAAGGCTTGATTCCCCAGCAGGATGTCAAACGTCTGCAAGAATGGGGACAGGAAATCAACAGACGTTTCGAAAAACCTCTGGCCCAAATCAGCGGAAGCAAGAAAGCACTGACCCTGAAAACCGGGAAAGGTACGCAGGCCAACTATTACATTATTCAGGAAGACATTACTCAGGGAGAACGAATCCGCGCTTACCGGGTAGAAGCACGCCTGAACGGAAAATGGTCTGCCATTGCCCGGGGAACTTCTGTCGGCCATAAGCGAATTGAATCTTTCCCGGCCGTTGAAGCTGATGCGTTCCGCCTCGTCATAGAAAAAAGCGAGGATACTCCTTGCATCACCAATTTCAGCATTTATCATGTAGAACCTTAACCAACTGAGCACATGAATAAAATTTTATTAGGGACATTCGGACTACTTCCGCTGTCCGCTTCCCTGTATGCACAATCAGCCGAAAACCAGCCAGACAAACGTCCCAACATCATATTCTTTCTGGTCGATGATATGGATGGCAGGATACTTCCCTGCCTTTCTGGACAGAGAAGACACCCTATAACCGGCTCTATGAAACTCCCAACATGGAACGTCTGGCCCGTCAGGGAATGATGTTTACCCAGGCCTATGCCTCCAGCATCAGTTCGCCGACACGATGCAGCCTGATGACCGGTGCCAATGCAGCCCGCCATCGGGTAACCAACTGACATTGCAGAAAACCGCTCGACCGATGCCGAAAGTGAAACGCTGCAATTGCCGGAATGGAACTGGAACGGAATCGCACAAACCGGCGGAACCAGTCATACGTTCGTGGCCAAGTCTTTCGTTCAGTTACTGAAAGAAAGCGGCTATCATACCATTCATTGCGGGAAAGCACACTGGGGGGCCATTGACACCCCGGGGGAAAATCCCTGTCACTTCGGATTTGAGACAAACATTGCCGGACACGCCGCGGGCGGACTGGCCACTTACCTGAGCGAACTGAACTACGGACACGACGCACAGGGAAACCCTACTTCCCTGATGTCTGTACCCGGACTAGAGAAATACTGGCAAACAGGAACCTTCGTCACAGAGGCCCTGACTCAGGAAGCTTTGAAGGCACTGGACAAAGCCAAACAATACAATCAGCCGTTCTATCTGTATATGTCCCACTATGCCATCCATATTCCGATTGATAAGGACACCAGATAATTTCGAAAAGTACAAGCAAAAAGGAATGTCGGATAAAGAAGCTGCCTACGCTTCCCTGATTGAAGGAATGGACAAAAGTCTGGGAGATATCATGGACTGGCTTGAAAAAAACGGAGAGGCCGACAACACCATTATTCTGTTTATGGGGGACAACGGAGGCTATGCAACCGGAAGTCATTGGCGCGATGAACCGCTTTACACCCAAAATGCTCCTCTCAACTGCGGTAAAGGATCGGCTTACGAAGGCGGAATCCGTGAACCGATGATTGTCAGCTGGCCGGGAGTTACCCAGCCCTCTTCCCGGTGCGACCGCTATCTGCTGGCTGAGGACTATTTCCCGACAATTCTCGAAATGGCCGGCATCACAGACTGGAAAGTCCCGCAAACAATAGACGGAGTAAGTTTTGTCCCTCTGCTCAAACAGACCGGAGACCCGTCGGAAGGACGGAGCCTTTACTGGAACTGCCCAACCTGTGGGGAGAAGCAGGACCCGGAATCGGAGCAACCTGCAGCATCCGTCAGGGCAAATGGAAACTCATCTATTTCTACGAAACCGGACAAAAAGAGCTGTATGATATTCCGGCTGATATCAGCGAACAGCACAACCTGGCAGCCAGCCATCCTGAGGTCGTGAAACGCCTGTCAAAAGATCTGGGCAATTTTCTGCGCAGTTCCGGCGGACAACGCCCTTCTTTCAAAGCTACCGGGAAGCCCTGTCCCTGGCCGGACGAGATATGATTTTGCCTGTTTTCATGTACAAAATCCGCCAGTTCTCGCTATCTTTGCGACCATAACCTAAAAAGGAATGGATTTATGAACTATCAGGAAACTCTTAACTATCTCTATAACAGCGCTCCTCTTTTTCAACATATAGGAAAGGCTGCCTACAAGGAAGGACTGTCCAATACGTATGCTCTGGATGATCATTTCCGTCACCCTCATCAGAAGTTTCGTACGATCCACATAGCAGGAACCAACGGTAAAGGTTCCTGCTCACATACCCTGGCAGCCATCCTTCAGTCAGCCGGTTACCGGACCGGACTCTACACGTCTCCCCATCTGGTAGACTTCCGTGAACGGATCCGAATCAACGGAACGCCTGTTCCCCAGGAGTTTGTGGTTGATTTCGTCAAAAAGCACCGGCGTTTCTTCGAACCGCTTCACCCTTCTTTCTTCGAACTGGCCACTTCCATGGCCTTTCATTATTTTGCAGAAGAGCAGGTAGATGTAGCAGTTGTGGAGGTCGGACTGGGAGGCAGACTGGATTGTACCAATATCATCCATCCGGACTTGTGCCTGATCACGAACATCAGCTTTGACCATGTGCAGTTTTTGGGAAATACCCTGGCACAGATTGCCTCAGAGAAAGCAGGTATCATCAAAGATTACGTACCGGTAGTCATCGGAGAAACGACCCCTGAAACCCGTCCGGTATTCGAAGAAAAAGCATGGAAAGCTCATGCTCCCCTGATCTTTGCAGAAGAAGAACAGCTGCTGAAAGATGCCCGTCAGAATGCAGACGGTACCTGGACTTATCAAACCAGTGATTATCCCGACCTGCAGGGTGAGCTGGGAGGATATTACCAGTTAAAAAACACCAATACACTCTTATCTGCCATCCGCCAATTAAAGCAAGCCGGATATTCAATCAGTGAAGCCAACGTACGTGAAGGATTCGCTCATGTATGCAGCCTTACGGGACTGATGGGCCGCTGGCAGAAACTGGGTTCCAACCCCACCATTGTCTGTGATACAGGACATAACACCGGAGGTATCCGCTATATCGTGGAGCAACTCCGTAACCAGACTTATGATACCCTTCACATCGTTATCGGAATGGTTAACGACAAAGACATCAGTGGAGTACTCGCCATGCTTCCCAAAGAAGCCCGCTATTACTTCACTCAAGCCAGTGTACAGCGTGCACTTCCGGCCGACAAGGTGAAAGAACTGGCCGCATCCCATGGCCTGAAAGGAGAAGTTATCCGGATGTAGCCACAGCACTGAAAGCTGCCCAAAGTGAAGCTACGGAAAAAGACTTCATCTTTGTAGGCGGAAGCAGTTTCATTGTGGCCGATTTATTATCTTTAAATAAATAACGCGATTTCTTTTCAAACAAAATGTTTGGGTATTTTGAATAAAATCTTTTTATTTGCATAGAAATTTCATTGTACAAATTAAACATTTTAATATATGAATGACACATTTTACAAAGAAGACAATTTAAGCGGCCTCAAAAGGGCTGACTTTCAGAAGACAATTGACGGTAAACAAACCGATCTGTTTATACTCTCCAACGATAAAGGTGCTGAAGTAGCCATCACCAATTACGGAGGAGCCATTGCCGCATTGATGGTTCCCGACCGAAACGGAAAACTGGCCAATGTGGTACAGGGACACGATTCCATTGAAGGAGTCATCAACAGCCCGGAACCTTTCCTCAGCACACTGATCGGACGTTACGGTAACCGTATTGCCAAAGGAAAGTTCCAACTTGGCAACAAAGAATACAAGCTGACCATCAATAACGGACCCAACTCCCTGCACGGAGGACCTACCGGTTTCCACGCACGCGTATGGGATGCAGAACAGACCAGCAAGCAAAGCCTGACTCTTCGCTATCTTTCACGCGACGGAGAAGAAGGATTCCCCGGAAATCTGGATGTAACGGTTGTATATACATTCACCAACCAGAATGAACTGGTAATTACTTATTCAGCCATTACCGACCAACGGACCATCGTCAATCTTACACACCACGCATTTTTCAATCTGGCAGGACTTGCCAATCCCACTCCGAGCGTGGAAAACAACATCGTCACTATCAACGCTGACTTTTATATCCCCATGGATGAAGTTTCCATCCCGACCGGCGAAATCGCCAAAGTGGAAGGAACTCCTATGGACTTCCGTACACCGCACACAGTGGGAAGCCGCATCAATGAACCGTTCCAGCAGCTGGTTTACGGAGCCGGTTATGACCATTGCTACGTGCTGAACAAGAAGGAACCCGGTACACTGACCTTCGCAGCCAAATGTGTGGAACCGGAAAGCGGACGCAGTCTGGAAGTATATACCACTGAACCGGGCGTACAAGTCTATACACACAACTGGGCCAACGGTTTCAGCGGCTGGCACGGAGCAACCTTCCCCAAACGGAGTGCTATCTGCTTCGAAGCACAACATTTCCCGGATTCTCCCAATAAGGGACATTTCCCGCCGGTTATCCTGAACCCGGGCGACACCTATCATCAGGTCACTATCTATAAATTCGGTGTAGAAGAATAATCGAAACTAACCTTTAATAACAACTTATAATTATTTAAAAGAATGAATCAACAAAAACAAAACGGTAATCTCATTGCAATTGTTGCCATGTGCTTCCTCTTTGCAATGATTTCCTTCGTAACCAATCTGGCCGCTCCTTTCGGTACCATTTGGAAAAACCAATATGCAGGAGCAAACACCCTGGGTATGATGGGAAACATGATGAACTTCCTGGCCTATCTGTTCATGGGTATTCCTGCCGGAAACATGCTGGTCAAGATCGGTTATAAGAAAACTTCACTGACTGCCATGCTGTCGGTTTCGCAGGCTTGCTGGTACAGTATCTGTCCAGTACTTTCGGCGCAGAAACCGAAGTATTCGCACTGGGAGAATATTCCATCAAGATGAACTTCATCATCTATTTGCTGGGTGCTTTCATCTGCGGTTTCAGTGTATGTATGCTGAACACGGTAGTAAACCCGATGCTGAACCTTCTGGGAGGCGGCGGTAACAAAGGTAACCAGCTGATCCAGCTGGGTGGTGCCGTCAACTCACTTTCTGCTACGCTGACACCGCTCTTCGTAGGTGTATTGATCGGAACCGTAACTCCGAAAACTGCCATGACAGACGTTGTGCCCCTGCTCTTCATCGCCATGGTGTATTCGCTGTAACCTTTATCATCATTTCATTTGTAAGCATTCCGGAACCTCACCTGAGAAAAGGTAAAGTAGAAAAGGTTAAATTCTCACACAGCCCCTGGAGCTTCCGTCACACCGTATTGGGCGTTATCGGTATCTTCATTTATGTAGGTATTGAAATCGGTATCCCGGGTACCTGAACTTCTACCTGGCTGACTCAAGCGACAAGGGAGCCGGTATCCTGGCCAATGGTGCAGCCATCGGTGGTGCCATCACCGCAATCTACTGGCTGCTGATGCTGGTAGGCCGTCTGACCAGTAGTGTGATCAGCGGTAAAGTTTCTACCCGTACTCAGCTGATTGCCGTTTCTACAACAGCTATTCTTTTCACACTGATCGCTATCTTCACTCCGAAGAATGTAGGTATCAACGTACCGACCATGGTATACGATCCGGTTGCAAAGACAACGGAAATCCTGACCAATGCCGGCATGCCTGCCAATGAAATCAGCGCATTTATCGCCAACCCGTCTGAAGAAAGCCTTTCCGCACAGGCAGAGCTGCTGAGTGCTTCTCACATGACACCGGCTGACGTGATGCGTTCTCTGGAAACTCCGAAAGTTCCTATCAGTGCGCTGTTCCTCGTACTTTGCGGTCTCTGCACATCTATCATGTGGGGAGGTATCTTCAACCTTGCCGTTGAAGGTCTTGGCAAATACACCGCACAGGCATCAGGTATCTTTATGATGATGGTTGTGGGTGGCGGTATCTTCCCGTTGCTCCAGCAGGTCATCTCCGATGCAGTCGGCTATATGGCCAGCTACTGGCTGATCATCTTCATGCTGGCTTACCTGCTGTTCTACGGACTGGTAGGCTGCAAAAATGTCAACAAGGATATCCCCGTTGAATGATCCTAAAAACGAACCAATTGAAAATTAACCCTTAAATACATTATCATTATGGACATTGAATTTGTAAGAAGCCGCTTCATTAAGCATTTCGACGGTACAACAGGCTCAGTATATGCATCTCCGGGACGTATTAACTTGATTGGTGAACACACCGACTACAACGGTGGATTCGTATTCCCCGGCGCAGTAGACAAAGGTATGATTGCAGAAATCAAACCTAACGGAAAAGACAAAGTTTGCGCTTACTCTATCGACCTGAAAGACTATGTAGAATTCGGTCTGAACGAAGAAGACGCTCCGAAAGCAAGCTGGGCACGCTACATCTTCGGCGTATGCCGTGAAATGATCAAGCGTGGTGTAGACGTAAAAGGATTCAATACAGCTTTCGCCGGTGATGTTCCTCTGGGTGCAGGTATGTCATCTTCTGCAGCGCTGGAATCTACTTACGCATTCGCTTTGAATGATTTGTTCGGCGACAACAAGATCGACAAATTCGAACTGGCAAAGGTGGGACAGGCTACAGAACACAACTACTGTGGTGTTAAATGTGGTATCATGGACCAGTTTGCTTCTGTATTCGGTAAGGAAGGCAGCCTGATCCGTCTGGATTGCCGTTCACTGGAATACCAGTACTTCCCGTTCAAACCCGAAGGATACCGTCTGGTATTGGTTGACTCTGTTGTTAAGCACGAACTGGCTTCTTCAGCATACAACAAACGTCGTCAGAGCTGCGAAAATGTAGTGGCTGCCATCAAGAAGACACATCCGGAAAGTAGAAATTCCTGCGCGACTGCAACATGGAAATGCTGAATGCTGTCAAAGCTGAAGTAAGCGAAGAAGACTACATGCGTGCTGAATACGTGATCGAAGAAATCCAGCGTGTACTTGATGTATGCGATGCGCTGGAAAAAGGTGATTATGAAACCGTAGGTCAGAAGATGTATGAAACTCACCACGGCATGAGCAAGCTTTACGAAGTAAGCTGCGAAGAACTGGATTTCCTGAACGATATCGCATTCGACTGCGGCGTAACCGGCTCACGCGTTATGGGAGGCGGCTTCGGCGGATGTACCATCAACCTGGTAAAGAATGAACTGTATGAAACATTCATCACAACTGCCAAAGAACGCTTCAAAGAAAAATTCGGACGCAGCCCGAAAGTTTACGATGTAGTGATCAGCAACGGTTCACGCAAACTCTGCTAATTACTTTTCACTCCTTTCCCGCATCCCGCTCCGGGATGCGGTCACACGGATTGACTCAGGCCATCATAAAGCCCGCGTTAATCCGTGTTTCTTTTTCCATAATCTGAAAACTTCCTTTGCGCATCTGTGCAGAAAGATGTACATTTGCGGGAAAGATGACTAAACCTTTTGAAGAATGAAAATAACGATCGTTTCGGGAGCACGCCCGAACTTCATGAAGATAGCTCCGATCTGCCGTGCGATTCAGAACGCCGGAGCGAACGGAAAGAACATTTCTTACCGTCTCGTTTATGCTGGACCGGAAGATGATCCAAGTCTGGAAGAATCTCTGTTCTTCGATCTGGGTATGGAAAAACCCGATGCATATCTGGGAGTCAGCGGACAGGATTATTCCCAGATTGCTGCAGCCGTCATGCTTGCCTTCGAAAAGGAACTGGACAATCATCCGGCGCAAGTGTACTGGTAGTGGATGATCTGACAGCCGCCATGAGTTGTGCCATCGTTGCCAAGAAACGCGGTCTGAAAGTGGCTCATCTCATAGCAGGCACCCGTTCCTTCGACATGAACATGCCACGCGAAGTGAACCGTACCATTGTAGATGCCATTTCCGACTATCTGTTCACAGCCGGCATGGTAGCCAACCGGAATCTGAATCAGGAAGGAATGATCCCCGAATACATTCATCATGTAGGAAATATTCTGATTGATACACTGCGTTACAACCGTCCCCGGCTGACTCAGCCGGCATGGTTCGACTGTCTTGGCATCCGGAAAAAGAATTATCTGTTGCTGACACTCAACCGGCATGACCTGCTGAACCGCCGCAGCAATCTAGAGAAACTGCTCCGCACCCTGCTCGACAAGGCAGAAGGACTTCCCGTCATCGCCCCTCTGCACGGATATGCAGAAACTGCTGTCAAAGCTCTCGGCCTGAATGCTCCGAACCTTCATATTCTGCCGCCGCAGAGTTACCTGCATTTCGGTTTCCTGGTAGATCAGGCCAAAGATCATAACCGACTCGGGAAACATTGCAGAAGAAGCCACTTCCTGGATGTCCCCTGCATCACACTGAACAGCTATGCGGAACACCCTGAAACCTGGCGCACCGGAACCAATGAACTGGTCGGTGAAGATCCGTCAGCTCTTGCTGCAGCACTGGATCACCTGATGCACGGTGAATGGAAGCACACTACCCTGCCCGACCGCTGGGACGGACGTACTGCCGAGCGCATCGTACAGACTTTACTGAAAGATGCCTGATCACTGAAAGGCAATTTATAAAAACAGATCCGGCTGATGTCCCTGCCATTTCAAGCAGAAAAGACATCAGCCGGATGCTTTTTCACAGAAAATATCGTATTGTTCGATGTTGTTTCAACGAGCGGTCGATTCGCCTCAAACGAGCGGTCGATTCGCCTCAAACGAGCGGTCGATTCAGCCCCAACGAGCGGTCGATTCAGCCCCATCGAACGGTCAGTTCCAAAAGGGGATCAAGCCTTGCCTCCTTTACGCTCCAGTTCACGAAGACTTTCCATCTTTTTCGTTTCCAGGAACTCATAAATTCCGCAAAGATGTTCTTTCACACGCTGGTTACCGAACTCATATACTTTCGTAACCAGCCCGTCCAGGAAGTCACGGTCGTGTGACACGACAATCAGTGTTCCGTCGAAATCCATCAATGCCTGCTTCAGAATATCCTTTGTCTTCATGTCCAGATGGTTGGTCGGCTCATCCAGAATCAGCAGATTGACCGGTTCCAGCAAAAGCTTGATCATCGCCAGCCGGGTACGTTCTCCACCGGAAAGCACCTTGACTTTCTTCATGGATTCTTCCGGTCCTCCGAACATGAAAGCTCCCAGCAGATCGCGGATCTTGTTGCGGATTTCTCCCTTCGCCACATCATCGATGGTCTGGAATACGGTCAGATTCTCGTCAAGAAGGGAAGCCTGGTTCTGGGCAAAATAACCGATCTGTACATTATGTCCCAGTGTCAGTGTACCTTCGTGATCTATCTCATTCATGATACATTTCACCAGAGTAGACTTACCCTCTCCGTTTTTACCCACAAAAGCAACCTTATCTCCCCGTTCGATCGTCAGATTGGCATTCCGGAACACGACGTGGTCGCCATATGACTTTCCGACTCCTTCCATGATAACCGGATAACTTCCGCTGCGCGGAGACGGAGGAAACTTCAGACGCAGGGCTGAAGTGTCTTCTTCATCCACTTCAATCAGTTCCAGCTTTTCAAGCATCTTCACGCGGCTCTGTACCTGGAGTGTCTTGCTGTAAGTTCCTTTGAAACGTTCGATGAAGTCTTTGGTTTCCTGAATCATCTTCTGCTGTTCTTCATACTGCTTCATCTGCTGTTCACGGCGTTCCTTGCGAAGCACCAGATACTGAGAGTAGTTCACCTTGTAATCATAGATACGTCCCATCGTAACTTCAATGGTACGGGTCGTGATGTTATCCACAAATTTCCGGTCGTGACTGATCACCACAACGGCCTTTGCACTGCTGATCAGAAAATCTTCCAGCCACTGGATAGACTCAATGTCCAGATGGTTGGTAGGCTCATCAAGCAAAAGTACGTCCGGATTCTGCAGCAACAGCTTGGCCAGTTCAATACGCATACGCCATCCACCGCTGAAATCACTCGTAGGACGGTCGAAATCTTCACGCTGGAATCCCAGTCCGAGCAACGCCTTCTCCACGTCTCTTCGAAATGAGTCATGTCGATGGCATAGAACTTTTCACTCATGCTGCCACCTTTTCGATCAGTTCCATATACGAATCACTCTCGTAATCGGTACGTGTAGCCAGTTCACCGTTCATCCGTTCGATCTCAGCTTCCATTTCACGCAAATGGGCAAATGCCTGCGAAGCTTCCTCAAACACGGTACGCCCGTCTTCCGTCATCAAATGCTGCGGAAGGTAAGCAACCGCACAATCTTTCGGAGCGGTCACTTTTCCCCGGGTAGGCTGGCGGACGCCTGCCAATATCTTTAATAAAGTGGATTTTCCTGCGCCGTTTTTTCCCATCAGGGCAATACGGTCTTTTTCATTAATCTGAAAACTAATGTCACTGAACAAGGTGGTTCCGCCGAACTCGACGGTCAAGCCATCTACTGAAATCATATAATATGTGGTATTTAATTCTAAAACGGCTACAAAGATACATCAAATAAACGATTTAACCTTGATTCAGGCACAAAACAAACGCAGGGAAGCGCAAGCCCCGAAAGACTTTGCACTTCCCTGCGTCAGATCCGTTTCCAGAGCAGATATCCGGGATTATCCGGCCATCAGCAGAATCAGCAGCTGGGCTGTCAGAATACGAAGGAACATAGCCAGCGGATATACTGTAGAATAACCTACTGCCGGAGCATCGTTACCGGCCGTCTGGTTGGCATAAGCCAGTGCAGGAGGGTCTGTATTACTACCGGCAATCAATCCCATCAGGGTGAAATAATTCAGTTTATAATACCAGCGGGCTATCATACCCATCACCAGCAACGGAATAAACGTGATCAGGAAACCGATACCTACATAAAGCAGTCCGTCACCTTCAACCACCGTCTGCACAAAGTTTCCTCCGGCTTTCAGTCCGACACTGGCAAGGAACAATACAATACCGATCTCACGCAGCATCAGGTTGGCACTCATTGTGGTATAGGTAACCAGTTTCACCTTGTAACCGAAACGGCCGATCAGAATGGAAATAATCAGCGGACCGCCTGCCAGACCCAGTTTCACCGGAGTAGGCATTCCCGGAATGGCAATAGGCAGACTGCCGAACAGGATACCGCAAAGAATACCCACGAAAATGGTCACGATATTCGGATGGTCCAGACGCTTCAACTGGTTTCCCAGCAAATGAGCCACACGCTCAATCGCATCCTGAGAACCGACTACCATCACGCGGTCACCAACCTGCAACGTCAACTGACGGGACGCAAACAAGTCCATACCGGAACGGTTGACACGGGTTACATTCACTCCGTACATACTGCTGAAATGCAGTTCTCCCAAAGTTTTTCCGTTGATGTTAGGCTGTGTCACCAGAATACGGCGTGAAACCATCGTCTTATCCTGCTGTTTCAGATCCTCCCAGTCCATGTCAACTTGCGGACCGATAAAGGCTGCAATGGCCTCAGAGTCATCTTCTGCACAGACAATGTACATCTTATCGCCCACATGCAGAGTGGTATTTGCATTCGGAATGTGTATTTCACCATCCTGAATAATCCGCGAGCAGACAAAGTCTCGTGCCAGGAACTTCTGTACCTGCGAAAGATTCTTGCCCACCAGAGCTTCATTCTGTACCTCCAGAGAAACGATAAAAGGTTTCAGATGCGGATTGGCTTCCTCACCGCGCTGAATGTCCGCAGCTTCTTTCCCCTATCTACCCGGCAGATATAAGCGGATGACAATCATGGAAAGGATGATACCGATAACTCCCAGCGGATAGGCACAGGCATACCCCATTGCAATTTCAGGACCGGAATAATCCAGCTGAGACAAAGCCTCGTTGGCCGCACCAAGTCCCGGAGTATTGGTCACAGCTCCGCAAAGCACACCGACCATCATCGGAATTTCCACACGCCCCTGCAGGGCATAATACATAATCAATGCTATCGCAATGTTCAGTGCAACAATTCCGACAGCAATCAGATTCATCGAGATACCTCCCTTCTTGAAAGAAGAGAAGAAAGACGGACCCACCTGCAAACCGATACAGAACACAAAGAGAATCAATCCGAAGTCCTGAATGAATGATAAGATGGAAGCATTTCCGGTAAATCCGAAATGCCCGGCCAGAATCCCGACAAACAAGACAAAGGTAACTCCCAGCGAAATGCCGAAGACCTTAATTTTCCCCAATAAGACGCCGGCAGCAATCACAAAAGAATATAATGCCACGATATGAGCAATCGAATCAGGATTTGTCAATAAATCTTGTAGCCAATTCATAATATTAAACTTTTTCTTAAACGCGGCAAATGTAACCAATTAAAGACAACCAGTCAAGAATTAAAGCCATAATATTTATTTTTGCCATACAGACTTTACAATTTTTAAGTACATCCGGACAGTTTTTCCTTATAAAAGTTTAAACTGAACTGCATTTTTACCGCAAAAAAAGAAAACCTAAAAAGAAATTTGTATATTTGCCTATGCATGCCAATTATACAGCATGCAGTCACACTTAATCTAAATATCATAAAACACTGATTCACTATGGCAGATAGTAAAGAAAAACTCTTTTCAGATTTTCCACCCGTAAGTACCCAAGATGGATGGATAAAATTATAGTCGACCTCAAGGGTGCCGACTTTGAAAAGAAACTGGTATGGAAAACCAACGAAGGATTTAAAGTGAAACCGTTTTACCGCCAGGAAGATCTGGAAGGATTGAAAACGACAGAAGGACTTCCCGGACAATTCCCTTACATCCGCGGAAACCGCAAAGACGACAATACATGGTTTATCCGGCAGAACATCCGGGTTGAATCGGCTGAAGAAGCCAATGCCAAAGCACTCGACATTCTGAATAAAGGAGTGGATTCACTGGGCTTTTCAATCAGGAAAAAGGATCTGTCACCCGAATTCATACGCACTCTGTTAAAAGACATCTGCTGCGAATGTGTAGAACTGAACTTCTCTACTTGCCAGGGACATACCGTACAGCTGGCAGAAATGCTGACTGATTATTTCCGTGAAAAAGGATATGATCCGACCAAGCTTCAAGGCTCCGTCAACTATGACCCGATGGAGAAAATGATGCAGAAAGGAAAGGATCTGAGCAAGTTTATCGACAATGCCAGACGGCTGGTTGAAATATTTGCCCCCTATCCAAAATTCCGTTGCCTGGCCGTCAATTCGCTTTTGCTGAACAATGCAGGTGCCTACATTTATCAGGAACTGGGATATGCCCTGGCATGGGGTAATGAATACCTGAGCCAGCTGACAGAAGCAGGAGTACCCACAGCACTGGCTGCAAAGAAAATCAAATTCAACTTTGGTATCAGCTCCAACTACTTCATGGAAATTGCCAAATTCCGTGCAGCACGTATGCTCTGGGCCAATATAGTCAAGGAATACAAACCGGTTTGTCCACGTACAGACTGCCAGAACACCGGAGCAGATGGCACCTGTTATTGCGCCTGCAAGATGGCTGCACATGCCGAAACCTCCAGTTTCAACCTGACAATCTTCGATGCACATGTGAATCTGCTGCGTACCCAGACAGAGGCCATGAGTGCTTCTCTGGCAGGAGTTGACTCAATCACCGTCACTCCGTTTGACAAGGCTTACGAAACACCGAATGATTTCTCCGAACGTATTGCACGTAACCAGCAGCTCCTGCTGAAGGAAGAAGCTCACTTCAACCGTATCGTCGATCCGGCTGCAGGTTCTTACTATATCGAAAACCTTACGGCTTCCATCGCACAACAGGCCTGGGAACTTTTCCTGAAGGTAGAGGATGAAGCGGCATGCTCAAGCTGTCGAAAGCGGAAGCGTACAGGAAGCTGTCAACACCAGCAACAAGGCCCGCCACGAAGCTGTTTCGAAACGGAAAGAAATTCTTCTGGGTACCAACCAATATCCTAACTTCAATGAACTGGCAGGCGAAAAGGCACCATTGGCACAGACTTGCTGCTGTGGAGGCGGAAAGGATCATGCACACCATGAATGTGAAAAGCCGTTTGCAACCATTCAAACCGACCGTGCAGCCAGCGAATTCGAAGCACTCCGTCTGCAAACAGAACACTCCGGCAAACGTCCGAAAGCTTTCATGCTGACCATCGGAAATCTGGCCATGCGTCAGGCACGTGCCCAGTTCTCATGCAACTTCCTGGCTTGTGCCGGTTATGAAGTAATCGACAATCTGGGATTCGCTACCGTAGAAGAAGGTGTAGAAGCTGCCATGAAAGCAAAAGCCGACATCGTAGTGATCTGTTCCAGCGATGACGAATATGCAGAATATGCCATTCCTGCTTTCCAGGCAGTCAACGGACGTGCCATGTTCATCGTTGCAGGAGCTCCTGCCTGTATGGACGACCTGAAAGCCGCCGGCATTGAAAACTTCATTCATGTGCGCTGCAACGTGCTGGAGACCTTGAAAGAATATAATACCAAACTAGGAATCAATTAAATGCTATGAAACCGAACTTTAAAAACATCGATATATATGCCGGCTTCCATCCGCAAAATGGCATGGAATGGCAGAAAGCCAACGGCATCACTGCCAACTGGAAAACTCCGGAACAGATTCAAGTAAAGCCAGTCTATACGAAAGAAGACCTGGAAGGAATGGAACACCTGAACTATGTGGCTGGTATTCCTCCCTATCTGCGCGTCCGTATTCCATGATGTACACCTTCCGCCCGTGGACCATCCGTCAGTATGCCGGATTCTCTACCGCTGAAGAGTCCAATGCTTTTTACCGCCGTAACCTGGCTTCCGGACAGAAAGGTCTGTCTGTGGCCTTCGACCTTCCGACACACCGCGGTTACGACCCGGATCATCCGCGTGTAGTAGGCGATGTCGGTAAGGCAGGAGTATCTATCTGTTCACTGGAAAACATGAAGGTGCTCTTCGACGGAATTCCCTTGAACAAGATGTCTGTTTCCATGACCATGAACGGTGCCGTACTTCCTGTCATGGCATTCTATATCAATGCCGGACTGGAGCAGGGAGCCAAGCTGGAAGAAATGGCCGGTACCATCCAGAATGATATTTTGAAGGAATTCATGGTCCGAAACACTTATATTTATCCGCCTGCATTCTCCATGAAGATCATTTCCGACATCTTTGAATATACTTCTCAGAAGATGCCGAAATTCAACTCGATCTCAATCTCAGGTTATCACATGCAGGAAGCAGGAGCAACGGCAGATATCGAACTGGCCTATACACTGGCCGACGGACTGGAATATCTGCGTGCCGGAGTTGCTGCCGGCATTGACATCGATGCCTTTGCTCCCCGTCTCTCCTTCTTCTGGCTATCGGTATGAATCACTTCATGGAAATTGCCAAGATGCGTGCAGCACGTATGCTTTGGGCCAAGATCGTGAAACAGTTCAACCCGAAGAATCCGAAATCACTGGCACTACGTACGCACTCACAGACTTCAGGATGGTCACTGACCGAACAGGATCCGTTCAACAACGTAGGACGTACCTGTATTGAAGCCATGGCTGCTGCACTGGGACACACCCAGTCACTGCATACCAATGCACTGGACGAAGCGATTGCCCTGCCGACTGACTTCTCGGCCCGTATCGCCCGTAACACGCAGATTTATATCCAGGAAGAAACACAGATCTGCAAGAATGTAGACCCCTGGGGAGGTTCCTATTATGTGGAAGCACTGACCAACGAACTGGCTCACAAAGCATGGGAACATATTCAGGAAATTGAAAAACTGGGTGGTATGGCGAAAGCTATCGAAACCGGTATTCCAAAGATGCGTATCGAAGAAGCAGCAGCCCGCACTCAGGCCCGTATCGACTCCGGAGAACAGACCATTGTGGGTACCAACAAATACCGTCTGGAAAAAGAAGATCCGATCGATATTCTGGAAGTGGACAACACCGCCGTACGTCAGGAACAGATTGAAAACCTGCGCCGTCTGAAAGAAGGACGTAACCAGGCTGAAGTAGACAAGGCGCTGGAAGCCATCACCGAATGTGTACGCACCGGCAAAGGAAACCTGCTGGAACTGGCTGTGGAAGCAGCACGCGTACGGGCTACACTGGGAGAAATATCCGATGCATGTGAAAAGATTGTAGGACGTTATAAAGCAGTAATCAGAACAATATCAGGCGTGTATTCATCAGAAAGTAAGAAGGATGCAGATTTCGCACGTGCTTGCGAACTGACCGAAGAATTTGCAAAGAAAGAAGGACGTCGCCCGCGTATTATGATCGCCAAGATGGGACAGGACGGTCACGACCGTGGCGCCAAAGTTGTAGCAACCGGATTTGCAGACTGTGGTTTCGACGTAGACATGGGTCCCTTGTTCCAGACTCCGGAAGAAGCTGCCCGTGAAGCAGTGGAAAACGACGTACATGCGGTAGGTGTTTCTTCTCTGGCCGCAGGTCACAAGACACTGATTCCGCAGATCATCGACGAACTGAAGAAACTGGGACGCGAAGACATTCTGGTATTTGCAGGAGGTGTCATTCCGGCTCAAGACTACGACTTCCTTTATAAAACAGGAGTTGTAGCCATCTTCGGACCGGGTACTTCTGTTGCCAAGTCAGCTTGCCAGATCATGGAACTGTTGCTGGATACAGAAGAATAATCCTCTGAAACATATAAAGAATCCGACAGACGGACTGCCCTGACAAACAGGCAGGCAGTATCGTCTGTCGGATTCTTTTTGATAAGATCTTCAGCCAGTTTTCTTTCTGGGAGATCTAATCCCGGATCTGTCCGTCGCCGCTGATCAGGTATTTGTAGGTGGTCAGTTCAGGCAAAGCCATCGGACCACGAGCATGCAGTTTCTGGGTGGAAATACCGATTTCAGCTCCAAATCCGAATTGTCCTCCATCAGTGAAGGAAGTAGGAAGATTCGTATAGACGCAGGCAGCATCCACTTCCCGGGAAAAAATCCGGCACACTTCCGGATCCTCTGCTACCACACTCTCACTGTGATGGGAAGAATAGCAGGCTATATGTTCCAATGCTTCTTCCAGACCACTGACTACACGGACGGACATTTTATAGTCCAGGTATTCCCGCCCCCAACTTTCTTTATTGGCGTGCTCCAGCCGTTCATACCTTCCTTTTAAAACACCGTAAGCCTCATCATCAGCATAGATCTCTACCTGATAGGCCGCCAGTGGGGACACCAGTTCCGGCAGGTCAGCCAAACGGCTCCGGTCTATCAGCAGACAGTCCAAAGCATTGCAAACACTCACCCGACGGGTCTTGGCATTGCATACAATGGCTTTTCCTTTCTCCAGACTCCCCGACGAATGAAAATAACAATGGCAAATTCCGGCCCTGTTTCAATCACAGCACAAGAGCATGACTCCGCACATACTGAATCAGGCTCCGGCTTCCCCGGGGAATGATCAGATCAATGTCGCCCACCGCACGCAGCATCTCCTGTGTCTGTTCATGTCCGGGAGGTAACAGAGTCACACAGGCTTCCGGGAAATTCTCCTCTTTCAGCACAGTGCGAATCACATCCCTTAATGCACTATTGGACACGTCTGCATCGCTTCCGCCCTTCAAGACGCAGGCATTCCTGCTTTTCAGACAAAGCGAAAAAACATCCAGTGTCACATTCGGACGCGCTTCATAAATTACCCCGATTACTCCGAAAGGTACCGACACCTTACGAATATGCATCCCATTCGGCTGCGTCCATTCTTTCAGAACCACATCACAAGGAGATGCCAGGTCCGCTACCTTCCGGATATCCGCGGCCATCCCCAGAATACGCTTCTGGCTCAACCGGAGACGGTCGTATTTGGGGTCTGCCGGATCCATTCTGGACAGATCAGCAGCATTGGCCTGCAAGATTGTTTCCATATGCTTTTCCACAGCATCAGCCAGATTCATCAATAGCCGGTCAATCTGTTCTTCAGACACACGGTTTAACGCATGTGAAGCTTTGCGTGCTTCCTTCAACTGGTCTTTTAAAGTCTGCTCCATCATTCTGTCCTCCACTCAATGTAAAGATTATTATAATGAACAAAGGGACGTTCGCCCTGTAATCCCATGCGGGACTGTACCTCCTCTGCACTACAGCTGATTTTACCCAAAGCAAATGCCGAGCCGTCAGGAGCAAGTATCTGCACAATATCATCTTTTTCAAATTGTCCTTCTACTGCTACGACTCCTACCGGCAGCAAACTGGCTGCCTGTGAAGACAAAAGTGCCCGGTAAGCTCCTTCATTGATCTGAATCTTTCCCTTGGCAAAACCTTCGCTGTGAGCAATCCATTTCTTCACTCCGGAAACAGGATGACTTCCAGGCAGGAAACGAGTATAAGGCACTTCATTACGCTCCAGCAGAATATCTGTCAGAATATGTTCCCGTTTGCCATTGGCTATAATCACCGTGATACCTTCAGACGCTACCTTCTGGGCCATACGAAACTTGGTGATCATGCCTCCGCGTCCCAAAGAAGAACGGGAAGTCTGTACAATGGAATCCGTATCCAGCCGGGCATCCGGAACAACCTCCCGCAACAATGCAGATGTCGGTAAAGCGGGATCTCCATCATATACCCGTCCACATTGGAAAGAATCAGCAGTACATCTACCCCCATCATGGTGGCAACCAATCCGGAAAGTTCATCATTGTCCGTAAACATCAGTTCCGTCACCGATACTGTATCATTCTCATTGACAACAGGAACAATCCCATGTTCCAGCATCACCTCCATACACTGTTTCTGGTTCAGATAATGCCGGCGGGTAGAGAAACTCTCTTTCATGGTCAATACCTGTCCGCACCGAAGTCCATACCCTCCGAAAAATTCATCATACCGGTTCATCAGTTTGATCTGTCCAACCGCGGAAAAGAGTTGCCGGGCCGACACCGCATCCAGACCGGTACATTCTTTCATTTCTCCTTTTCCGGCAGCCACAGCTCCCGACTGATCAGGATCACTTCCTTGTCCATTCTCCGTAACTCTGCTATCTGGTCAACCAGTGCTGACATACGTGTCAGATCCAGCCTTCCGTCCGGACGGGTCAGTACATTACTCCCTACCTTGATTGCTATCCGACTATATGTTTCCATACCCAATTCGTTTAAGATTCACAAAATGTAAATTTATTTTACCATAAAATAAAAACAAATCAAATTACTTTTTAGCCAATAAACAAACATACTGAAATTTTATTATCGTTTTATACAACTTTTCAGCTGTAAGAGAGTTATATGGAAACTTGAACCTTACTCCTGTCTGTCCCTGTCTTTTTAACAATCAAAAAACAGTCTTATTCCATAAGTTCTTTGTATATTTGTTCCCTGACCAAACATTCCTTCCCTGGATGGGATATAAATCTATCAAGAGACTACCATGAAAAAAAAACATTATATACCTTCTGACTCTCCTGCTGCTCTGCTGTTTCCGGCAGAACATACATGCTGAATATTTCAGAAATCTGAACTTAGGAAACGGACTTTCCCAGTTTTCCGTCATGTCCATCTGCCAGGACAGTCTGGGACGCATGTGGTTTGGTACCCATGAAGGTATCAACATCTACGACGGACATCACATCCGATACTATAAAGGATGGGTAGAAAGCGGCCCCGGAGAAAAGCTCTGGCTAGGAAATTCCATTGACTATATCCACTGTGGCAACGACGGAAATATCTATTTCATTGCTGACCGTAATCTTTTTACTTATGACATCCGCTGCGAACGTTTCAGCCAGCTTACCACTGGGAACCAGACTTCTGCACTCACCACTACGGATACAGCGATCTGGTATACCCGACATGATACCCTGTTTGTGTGGGATCTCAAAAAAAAACAAAGTCTGTATGTCCGCAATCTTCCAGCCAGCGACATCACAGCCTTGACCATCACCCGCAATGGGAATATCTACATAGGGACTGACAACGGGATTTATATAGCCCAAAATGCAACAGATCCCAATATGAAACATCAGCTTCAGAACAAAGGAGTACATACCATCTTCGAAAGCAGTAGCCGGGAAATCTGGATCGGTACTTACATGGACGGGCTTTACCGTATCATCAACGGCAAACTTACCAATGTTCCTTATTCACCTCACGACGGGAAAGGTACCAGCGATCGGCAAATCCGACAATTCACAGAAGACAGCCAGCATAATATATGGTTTGGAACGTCCGGCCTGGAAAAATACAATCCCCAGACAGGTCTCTATACCAAAATACAGATACCATCAGCATGTACGGACATCAGCATCCTCACTTTCGCTCCTTCTATACCGACAG
>ENA-OQAN01000133-OQAN01000133.1-human-gut-metagenome-genome-assembly--contig:-NODE-133-length-39781-cov-2.191885_pt1 | contig 39781 bp, 49 predicted proteins | sample MGYA00242735_ERZ504527 | MGnify/ENA primary metagenome ERZ504527 (study PRJEB26092, sample SAMD00036230) | human gut metagenome | host: Homo sapiens | study: EMG produced TPA metagenomics assembly of... | reverse complement strand
TTCAGTAAAAAACAGATATATGAAAAATCGAAACCTCTTTTCTTTTTAACCAGTGGATTAGCATTTCCTCTATTAGGCGCTTATGCTCAGAAAACTCCTAAACCGGAATATCATTTATATTATGTGTGATGATATGGGTTATGGTGATTTAGGGTGTTATGGTCAGTCCTACATCAGTACACCGAATATTGATAATATGGCTAAAGAAGGTATGCGTTTTACACAAGCGTATGCCGGTAGTCCGGTGAGTGCTCCATCACGTGCGTCATTTATGACCGGACAACATTCCGGACATTGTGAAGTACGTGGGAACAAAGAGTACTGGCGCGATGCCCCTGTTGTGATGTATGGAAATAATAAGGAATATGCCGTGGTGGGGCAACATCCATACGATCCCGGTCATGTGATTATACCTGAAATAATGAAAGATAACGGTTATACTACCGGTATGTTTGGTAAATGGGCAGGGGCTATGAGGGATCTGTGTCTACGCCGGACAAACGGGGTATTGATGAATATTATGGTTATATTTGTCAGTTTCAGGCTCATTTATATTATCCGAATTTCCTGAACCGGTATAGTAATCGCTGGTGATACGGCAGTGGTTCGTGTAGTGATGGATGAGAATATCAACTATCCTATGTTTGGTAAGGACTATTTCAAACGTCCGCAATATTCTGCGGATATGATCCATGAAGAAGCAATGAAATGGTTGGATAAACAGGATGGCAAGCAACCTTTCTTTGGTATTTTTACTTATACGCTTCCTCATGCAGAGCTGGCGCAGCCCGAAGATTCTATTCTGACAGGTTATCAAAAGAAGTTTTTTGAAGATAAAACTTGGGGTGGACAGGAAGGATCAAGATATAATCCGTCGGTACACACCCATGCGCAGTTTGCCGGCATGATTACTCGCTTGGATTATTATGTAGGAGAAGTTTTGAACAAATTAAAGGAGAAAGGACTGGACGAAAATACCATTGTGATTTTTACCAGTGATAACGGCCCCATGAAGAAGGGGGAGCTGACCCTACCTTCTTTGGTCGTGATGGCAAACTTCGTGGATTGAACGTCAATGTTATGAAGGGGGGATTCGTATTCCGTTCATTGTGCGTTGGCCGGGTAAAGTACCCGAAGGAACGGTTAATGATCATCAGTTAGCTTTCTATGACTTGATGCCTACATTTTGTGACTTGGCAGGTGTGAAGAATTATGTGAAGAAGTACACTAACAAGAAAAAAAGACATGGATTATTTTGATGGTATTTCTTTTGCTCCGACTTTGTTAGGACAGGAAGGACAGAAGAAACATGATTTCTTGTATTGGGAATTTGATGAAACCGATCAGATTGGTGTACGTATGGGAGACTGGAAGATGGTAGTGAAAAAAGGGACTCCTTTCCTTTACAATCTTGCTACAGATATTCATGAAGACCATGATATCGCTGCCGGACATCCGGATATTGTGAAACAAATGAAAGAGATTATCAGAACACAGCATACTCCGAATCCTCATTTCTCTGTGACTTTGCCTTCATTTGAATAAATAGATTTTTTATTCTGATATTCCTCAATCTATTCATTTAGATTGGGGAATATTTTTTTATGTTCCATAAACCTGCTATCTTTGCCTCGCAAATTTAAAAATATTCCGATGAGAATTTAAAACATTCATTTCCATACAACTATTTGTTTTTACGTTGGGACAGCAGGCGAAATAATTTCGTTTGTTGCGCAATAGTTGTCTTCTTATTCCAACTACGAACTTTTCAGTATTCATATTTAAAATTCTTAGAAAGAGTATGTGTATACATGTACAGTCCATTACTTATATGCATCCGGATAAAGATGTGCTTTTTAGTAATGTCAGTTTTACTATCAGTAAAGGGCAAAAAGTAGCCCTCATCGGAAACAACGGTTCGGGAAAATCTACCTTGATGCGATTGATAACTAAAGAGCTATTACCTTCTGAAGGACAAATTATATGTCCGGATATCCCCTATTCTATTCCACAGCATTTTGGTCAGTTTAATCATTTGACAGTAGCCGGGGCATTGGGAATAGAAAGAAAGTTATATGCACTTCATGCCATTTTACAGGGAGATGCTTCGATAGAGCATTTTACGGCTTTGGCGGATGACTGGAAAATAGAAGAGAAAGCGGTTGCTGCTTTGAATGAATGGGGTTGGTAGGAGTACCTCTTTCCTATCCCATGCATTTGTTGAGTGGCGGTGAGAAAACAAAAGTTTTTCTAGCAGGAATTACTATATACTCTCCTGCTTTTATTTTGATGGATGAGCCTACCAATCATTTGGATGACGAAAGCCGTATCCGGCTGTACCGTTTTATAACTACTGCTGCAGCAGGGATACTGGTTGTCAGCCATGACCGGACATTACTCAATTTACTTTCTTCTACCTATGAGCTTACTGCAAAAGGTGTCACTTATTATGCTGGAAATTACGATTTCTATAAAGAACAGAAGAAATTGGCTGTAGAAGCTCTGCAAACCCGGTTGGAGGAGAATGAAAAGCAATTACAAAAAGCCCGGAAGCAGGCACGTGAGGTAATGGAGCGTCAACAAAAGCATGATGTGCGAGGTAAAAAACAAAATGTGAAGAAAGGAGTCGGAAAGATGGCAATGCATACATTCAGGGATCAGGCTGAGAAAAGTGCTGTCCGTTTAGGAGATGTTCATGCTGATAAGATCCGTGTTTTGGCAGGAGAAACAGTAGAACTGCGTAAAGCTTTACCTGATATGAAGACGATGAAAGTAAATTTCAATTCATCTTCTTTGCATATCGGTAAGATACTTATCGTAGCTTCAAGTGTGAATTATTCGTATGGAGAAAATCCTTTGTGGTCTTCTCCTCTTGAGTTTACCATCAAAAGTGGTGACCGTATTCATTTGAAAGGAAGTAATGGTAGTGGTAAAACAACTTTATTGAGGTTGATAACCGGAAGTCTTGCTCCTACTCAAGGTTCTTTGATACAGGCAGAAGGGCTGACGTACGTTTATCTTGATCAGGAATATTCTACAATTCGTAATGATTTGTCGGTATTAGAACAACTTGCTTTATTCAATAGTGAATTGTATGATAATGAATTGAGAACGATTCTCAACCGTTTTTTGTTTCCTGTTTCCACATGGAACAAGAAGTGTAGCTATCTGAGTGGAGGTGAGAAGATGAAACTTTCTCTCTGTTGTCTTATGGTGAGTGCACAGGCCCCCGATGTTTTTATTGTGGATGAACCTACTAATAATATTGATATTCTGAGTATGGAGATCTTGACCGAAACTTTGAAGGATTATCAAGGCACTTTGTTGGTGGTGAGTCATGACAACTATTTTGTGCAACAAATAAAGGCAGATAAGCAGATTGAGTTATTCTGATGTTTTATTTTATCAAGTGCGCATTTTTGTTTTAAATATAGAGTTTGACAAAAATGCCGCAGACTTGATTTATTTTATTCGGAGTTATTATTGCAGTGTCAGCGTCTTTACTTGTAATTCAGCATCTTTAGAATTACCCCCTACCATTATATCGAAGTTTCCGGCTATGGTGCGCATGGTATTTGTCTGCGCGTCCCACCATTCCAATTGTTTGGGTGTTAACTCTAATTCTACATTGACTGTTTTTCCTGCAGGAATTTGTACACGTTTGAAAGCACGCAGCGTTTTAGCCGGTCCTTCCGTATCTTCTTGTTTTTTCAGATATACCTGTACTACTTCTTCCCCGTCACGATTACCAGTATTGGTTACAGGAATAACCATTTTGGCAGTTTCCCCTACTTTAATCGTTTGCTCCAGTTTGATGTTACCATAGTTAAAAGTGGTATAACTCAAACCATAACCGAACGGGAAAAGAGGATCACCTTTAAAATAACGGTAAGTGCGTCCTGTCATATTATAATCTTCAAAGTCAGGCAATTGCGCTATATTCCGGTAAAAAGTAACGGGCAGTCGTCCTGCAGGATTGTAATCTCCAAACAAGACTTCGGCGGCAGCTTTACCTCCGGATTGTCCCGGATACCATGCTTGTAAAATAGCCTGACAATATTGGGTTTCGGGCTCCATAGCAATGGGTGATCCGGAAAAATTAACGAAAATAACTTTTTTCCCGGCATCACAGAGTGCTTTTATTAATTCACGCTGAACAGCCGGAAGCTCGATGTCAGTACGGTCTCCTTTGCGGAATCCCGGTAAATTGACACCCATCTCCTCTCCTTCCAAACTTGGAGATATACCGCCTGCAAATATAACTATATCAGCATCTTTCACTTTTGCTACCGTATTCTTAATGTTGACTTCTTCTTTAAACCCAAGATCAAAATTCAACTGTGCGTCTCCACTAAAGTATTGGAAGCGGATTTCTATATCGTATGGCTTGCCGGCTTCTGCATGCATGGCGTAAGCTTGTCCCCTGCCCCCATGTTTGTTGGTGAATTTCTTTACTTCTTCACCATTTATCAATAATTGTGTAGCTCCACAACTATAAAAGTTGAAAATAACCTCTCCTGTTTCTTGGGGGGTGAACACACTTTGATAGATGGCCGAGAAATCGGTCAGATTCACACCGGGGGCAAATACGGTGGCTCCTGAGGTACAAAGGCGGAACGGGGTGGTGAGTTGTGCGGTGGCTGCCGCATTTCCTTCATATTTCTTGTTGTTCCAATAGCGGGCGGAGAACCCTGGACCTTCTTTAGAAGTACACTGGTTGAAAACGCTTCTGATTAATGAGCGTTCTACCCAGCTGCAACCTTGTTCATAGATCAGTTTGTCATTCTCTCCCATGGCTGAGCGGATACCTTCCAATAAGGTGATCGTATGTTTGGGAGTACCGTTATAATTACCCCATTGCATCACAGAGTCATTTGCGTTAGGTCCCATGACGGCGATGGTTTGTCCACCGCGTTTCAGTGGCAGGATATTATTTTTGTTCAGTAACAGCGTCATTGATTTGCGTGCTATATCTAGTGACAGGGAATCATGTTCTGCCGAGCAAACCACAGAATAAGGAATTTTAGTCCATTCCACTTTACTGGGATCGTCCATTTCACCCAATTCAAAGCGTGCTTTTTAATAATCGTTTTACGGATACATCAATATCCTTTTCACTGATTAATCCTTTTTTAGCGCTTTCTACTAATGCTTTATAACTAGAACCACATTCCAGATCCGTACCGCTTAATACTGCGGCGGCAGAGGCCGATTCAGCGTCCGGATGTGTTTTATGTCCTTTTTCCCGATAGAAATCGTCAATGGCGCCACAGTCTGAGAGTACAATACCTTCATATCCCCATTCCTGACGGAGAATTTGCATCAGCAGACGGTCGCTTCCGCAACAAGGATCTCCTTCCAAACGATTGTAGGCACACATTACTTCTTTTACTTTTCCTTCCTTTACCAAGCTTCGAAAGGAACCAGATAAGTTTCATGCAAGTCACGTGGTTTTATATTTTCAGCATTGAATTCGTGCCGGTTCCATTCCGGTCCCGAGTGAACGGCAAAGTGCTTGGCACAAGCGTGTATTTTATCGTATTTTTGATTTGCATCCGTGCATTGTAGTCCTTTCACTACATTTACCCCCATGACACTTGTCAGATAAGGATCTTCCCCATACGTTTCAATACCTCTCCCCCATCTGGGATCGCGATAAATATTGACGGTGGGTGTCCACATAGTCAGACCTTGATAACGCTCGTAGCTTCCTGCAGCCGAGTAAGCTGTATTTTTGGCCCGCGCCTCATCCGATACTGCCGTATAAATGGTATGTATGGCGTCGGGTTCAAAGGAAGCGGCCATTCCTATGGGTTGTGGAAAGACTGTAGCCAGTCCGCTTCGTGCCACTCCGTGCAAGGCCTCATTCCACCAATTATAAGGTTTGATGCCCAATCTTTCGACAGGTTTGGAGTTGTCCATCATTAAAGCTACTTTTTCTTCTAATGTAAGTTGCTGCAATAAATCTTCTGCCGTTCTTCAGGAGATAAATTACTGTTTTTATAAGCCGGTTGGTTACCGCAACCGCTCAGAATCACAAGGGAAGCAAATAAATATAGAATTCTGTTTCTCATAGTAAAATAGTAAAAATGATTAGTTACATGGCAAAAATAGAATAATTATGAGAATAGTCCGTGTATTTTTTGACTAAAATGGTGGGAGATATTGTTTTTTGTACGAAAAGGTGAGGAATATATAAAAAAAACTCCGGTCAGGTATATAGGCTGACCGAGATGTATTGAAAACAGCAAATAATGACTATTTATATTCTGCCCAGTCTATCAAGCGCATATCCCCTTTCTTGGCCAGTGTATCATGCATAGCCAGTGCGGCAGAAATACAATGAGGAGTCTGTCCTTTGGAAGACATTTTTACATAGTCCCAAAGAATGTTCTTATAGTCTGGATGTGCACAGTTTTCGATGATGGCTTGGGCGCGTTCTACCGGGCTCTTTCCTCGTAAATCGGCAACACCTTGTTCGGTAATGATAATATTGACATCGTGTTCGCTGTGATCTTCATGAGAAACCATAGGAACGATGGCACTGATTTTTCCTTCTTTTGCCACAGACGGACAAGTAAAGATGGAAATATAGGCATTGCGGGTAAAGTCACCAGAACCACCGATGCCGTTCATCATCTTAGTGCCGCTGATGTGAGTAGAGTTTACATTGCCATAAATGTCTGCTTCGATAGCAGTATTGATAGAGATAACACCGAGGCGGCGTATAACTTCCGGGTTATTTGAGATTTCGGATGGACGCATTACCAGTTTGTCACGGAAGAAGTCGATGTCATCATAAATTCCTTGCAGACATTCGTTTGTGACAGTCAATGAACAAGTACTTCCAAATTTCACACGTCCTTGACGAATCAGATCCACTACTGCATCTTGCAGTACTTCGGTATACATTTCAAAAGCAGGGATTGTCTTGTCTCGTCCCAAAGCGCCCAATACGGCATTGGCGATGTTTCCTACCCCACTCTGCAATGGCAGGAAGCTTGCAGGAATAATGCCTCGTTTCATATCAGCAGCCAGGAAGTCGGCAACGTTTTGTCCGATTTGGTCGGTGATAGGATCCGGTGCGGTGAATGAACGGGCCTGGTCAGGTGTGTTCACTTCCACTACTCCGATGATTTTCTTCGGATCTACCTGTACGTAAGGTAAACCGATGCGGTCACTGGGCTTGAAGATGGGAATTTCACGGCGGTAAGGCGGATCAAGCGGTTCATAAACATCATGCAGCCCCATACCGTTTTTACTGTGGGCGGCGTTCAGCTCGATAATTACTTTATCTGCCAGACGTGCGATGGTTGGAGCGATACCTCCGGCAGCTGTCAGGTATACTTTGCCGTCGGGGGTGATTTCGCATGCTTCCAGAATGGCAACATCTACTTTGCCCATGAAGCCATAACGTACTTCCTGTGCCATTTGTGACAAGTGGATGTCATTATATGCTATTTCACCGTTATTCACGGCTTTACGAAAATCGGGGTTGGTTGTGTAGGGAGCACGGTAACGGATTGCTTTTACTCTGGACAAGATCCCGTCTGTAGCATCCCCTGTAGAGGCGCCGGTAAAAATACTAATTTGGAAAGGATTACCTTTGGCATGTTCTTCTTCTGCTATTTTGGCGACTTCGGGGGTTACGGCTTTGGGTGTTCCTGCTGGAGTAAAGCCACTAAGTCCAATATTGTAGCCATGCTTGATGTAGCTGGCTGCTTCGGCTGCGGAAATAATATTAAATCCCATGATATTCAATGTGTTATTCTTTATTAGTATAGTTGTTATTAATATTTTCGATTAAAAATTTCTGAATAAATGAAAGCACGCCGCGCCTCTTCTTTAGTACTCAGTTTTATAGGAGTCCGGTTTTCCCTCTTATTTTCTGCCAGAGGTGGAGCGACCGCTTTTCTGATTATTGACTGGTTCTGCATACGGGAGGACTGAGGTTTGCGAACCGCCGGAGCTGGAAAAACAGACACCTTTTCTTCCATGCTTTCCTGCTCTATTTCAGGAAACATATCTGCAAGCACTTCCTTGGGGGAAGGTGTTTTCTTCTCTTTGCCGGCTTTTGAGATTTGTTGTACGATAGCCACAACAATGATTACTATAAATATGAGAACCTGAATGATATCCATACTTTCCTTATTATATAATGAATGCTCAAAGTTAGAAAAATATTTCATAACCAACTCTATAAAAGGACATAAAAAAAGGAAGAGAACTTCACAGTTGTCTTCCCCTATTTTTTTAACCTAAACCTTAACTATGAAAAAATCTAATGTTTTTCGGAAGCAAATATGCGAATTATAATAATACGTTGGTAACGTTAACGGTCTTTTTTGTTCACTGGTTATAATTATTTAACAGTTAAATGCATAAATCTCTTATAATATCCAATTTTCGGCTCTTTTATTCGTTTAATTTGTCGGTAACTCCGTATCTTTGCCTACGAAACCATAAAACAGAGAAAATATGAAAGAAACAACAGGAGCAGACTTTAAATCTGCAACTGATTCCGAGAACAAAAAATTGTTTATTGAACCTAACGGATGCCAGATGAATGTTGCTGATAGTGAAGTGATTGCTTCTATTATGCAAATGGCAGGCTACCATGTATGCGAAACATTGGATGAAGCGGACGCTGTATTTATGAATACCTGTTCTATTCGCGACAATGCAGAACAAAAGATTCTGAACCGTCTGGAGTTTTCCATTCTATGAAGAAAAACAAACGTCGGAATCTGATTGTCGGTGTGTTGGGCTGCATGGCAGAACGTGTAAAAGATGATTTGATCGAGAACCATCATGTAGATCTTGTCGTAGGACCGGATGCCTATCTCACTTTGCCCGATTTGGTCGCTTCGGTTGAAGCGGGGGAGAAAGCCATTAATGTGGAGCTTTCTACTACAGAAACCTATCGTGAGGTAATTCCGTCCCGTATTTGCGGCAATCATATCTCCGGGTTTGTATCCATTATGCGTGGTTGCAATAATTTCTGTCATTATTGTATTGTGCCGTATACCCGTGGGCGTGAGCGCAGCGTGATGTGGAAAGTATTCTGAATGAGGTGCGTGACTTGGCAGCCAAAGGTTATAAAGAAGTAACGTTGCTAGGACAGAATGTAAATTCTTATCGTTTTGAGAAAGAGGGTGAAATAATTACTTTCCCGATGTTGCTCCGCACAGTGCCGAAGCGGTTCCGGACATGCGTGTTCGTTTTACCACTTCACATCCCAAGGATATGAGTGATGAAACCTTGCAAGTCATTGCGGAAACGCCTAATGTATGCAAGCATATTCATTTACCGGTACAGAGCGGCAGTTCGCGTATATTGAAGCTGATGAACCGCAAATATACCCGTGAGTGTATTTGGAAAGGGTAGCGGCTATTCGCCGTATCATTCCCGATTGTGGTCTGAGTACTGATATTTTCTCCGGCTATCATTCGGAAACGGAAGAAGACCATCAGGAATCTCTATCCTTGATGCGTGAATGTGCGTATGATTCCGCCTTTATGTTTAAATATTCCGAACGTCCCGGAACATATGCTTCCAAACATCTGCCGGATGACGTACCCGAAGAGGTTAAGATACGTCGGCTGAATGAAATCATTGAATTGCAGAACCGTCTTTCTGCTGAAAGTAATGCCCGTGATGTGGGTAAGACCTTCGAAGTGATGGTAGAAGGTGTTTCCAAGCGTTCCAGAGAACAGCTTTTTGGCCGTACACAGCAAAACAAGGTGGTAGTCTTTGATCGTGGGAATCATCGTATCGGTGATTTTGTCCATGTACGCATTACTGAAGCCAGTTCGGCTACATTGAAAGGAGAAGAGGTGTTCTGATGGGGAAAAAAGAAGAATATAAGGAAAAGAACTTGCAATATTTGCAAGTTCTTTCTACACAGGAAGGTATTTGTTCTTTACCTTGTAATATGTTTTATAAAGTATTGCAGACAGGTACGGGTACAGTTTCACCTACGATCCGCAGTATTGTCACCGTTCATTATCGGGGTAGTCTGATAAACGGGAAAGAGTTTGATAACTCCTATGACCGTAACTGTCCCGAAGCTTTCCGGCTGTGTGATGTCATAGAGGGATGGCAGCTGGCGCTTCAACGTATGCATGTAGGAGATAAATGGGTGGTTTATATTCCTTATACTATGGGGTATGGTAGCCGTACAAGCGGGCCGATTCCTGCTTTCTCTACATTAATATTTGAAGTGGAATTGCTGGGCATTGCATAATGCCTCCGGTTATCGGTTATGCAGCCTGTCATTCATCCGGTCTTCGTAACCGTCACGATATTTCTTTTCGGGCATAACAATCCATAAGATTATATAGACAATAATGCCCGAAAAGGCTGTGAAAACCGTGGCAAATGAATAGATAATGCGCACTATCGTAACATCCCAGCCAAAATAATCAGCCAGTCCCGCACATACTCCGGCTAGCATTCTGTTGTTGGAACGGGTCAGTTTTTTATTTTCCATTTCTGTCTCTTTTGAAGTTATCTGCACAAATGTAGGAAAAGTAAAAACGAATTATTAACTTATACTCTTAAAAGTACTTAAAGGATAGTTCTTCTCATTCAATTTATTTGTTATTTTTGCAGCAAATTAGGGCAAAAAGTGGATATACTCAAAATAAATACTTGTCCGTTGTGCGGCGGAAAACATTTGGGACATGCAATCACTTGTACGGATCACTATGCTTCGGGTGAACAATTCAATTTGGTTCGCTGCGATGATTGTGGCTTTATTTTTACACAAGGTGCACCCGTGGAAGCGAGATAGGGCGATATTATGAGACTCCCGATTATATTTCACACACTGATATCCGCAAGGGCTGATGAACCGTGTATACCATGAGGTACGCAAGTATATGCTGTCACGCAAAGCCAAGCTGATAAAACGGACATCCGGTTTGAGTAAAGGTACTTTGTTAGACATTGGTACCGGTACCGGATATTTCAGTAATACAATGAAGGAGCGCGGATGGCGGGTGAAAGCTATAGAGAAAAGTCCGCAGGCGCGTGCGTTTGCCAAAGAGCATTTTGAACTGGATGTAGATACGGAGGATGCTTTGGCGGGATATGCCGATCATTCTTTTGATGCCATTACTCTATGGCATGTGATGGAGCATCTGGAACATCTGAATGAAACGTGGGAAAAATTATTCAAACTTTTGAAAGAGAGGGGAGTATTGATAGTGGCTGTGCCTAATCCCAGTTCGTATGATGCGGAAAAATATAAGGAATGGTGGGCAGCATACGATGTGCCCCGTCATTTATGGCATTTTACACCTTCCGTCATGCAACAATTCGGCGTCAAGCATGGTTTTAAATTAGCGGAACAGCATCCGATGCCTTTTGATGCTTTTTATGTATCCATGTTGACGGAAAGATATAAAGGCAGCCGTTTGTCCTTTTTGAAGGGAATGTGGACGGGCCTGTTGGCCTGGTTCAGTTCACTGGCGAAAAAAGAACGCAGTAGTTCAATGATTTATGTATTCAGAAAGAAGTGATTATGGGAAAAAAATCAGGGTCCTTTTTCGATATGCAGTTCATTACCTCCAGCATCAGTACAATGCTGGTGTTGCTCTTGTTGGGGATGGTGGTATTCTTTGTGCTGTCTGCCAATAACTTATCCAAGTATGTACGCGAGAACATCAGTTTCTCCGTACTCATCAGCGATGATATGAAAGAAGCGGACGCTTTGAAATTCCAGAAAAAATTGAATGAGGAACCTTTTGTGAAAGAAACTTCCTATATATCGAAGGAGCAGGCGTTGAAAGAGCAGAGCGAAGCGATGGGTACAGACCCGGCTGAATTCTTGGGATATAATCCTTTTACAGCTTCTATTGAAATAAAACTGAATGCCGATTATGCCAATTCGGACAGCATTTCTTGGATAGAGCAGAAAATTATGCAGAACAAGAAAGTTATGGAAATCAACTATCCCCAGGATTTACTGGATGCAGTGAACAGCAATATACGGAAAATCAGTTTTTTGCTATTGGGACTGGCTGCGCTGCTTACCCTTATTTCTTTTGCGCTGATTAATAACACCATCCGTCTGGCCATTTATTCCAAACGTTTTCTGATTCATACCATGAAACTGGTAGGGGCAAGCTGGGGATTTATCCGTCGTCCTTTTTTGGTGCGGAATATATGGATAGGGATACTGGCCGCTGCCATGGCAGATGCGGCATTGATAGGAATGGCCTATGCGTTGGTAAGATATGAACCCGAATTGATTGAGATTATTACCCTATGACCATGCTTATGGTAATGGGTTCTGTTTTTGTGTTTGGTGTGGTTATTACCTTTATGTGTGCATATATATCAATCAACAAATACTTGCGCATGAAAGCTAGTGCGTTGTATTACATTTAATAATAAAAGGATATGGATAGACAAAAATTCGCCTTTGATAAAACTAATTTTATATTGCTTGCCATAGGTATGGCAGTGATTATTGTCGGTTTTCTGCTGATGACAGGACCTAGTTCGACAGAAGGATATTTTGAGCCGGATATTTTTAGTGTACGTCGCATCAAAGTGGCGCCCGCAGTATGTTTCTTTGGCTTTATATTTATGATTTATGGCATTGTCCGCAAGCCAAAGGACAAGACAGAAGTGGTTAACTCTTGATTTTTTTAATTTTTAATTCTCAATTTTTATTTAAAGAATGGAATGGTTTGAGGCATTGATCCTTGGTTTGCTCCAAGGATTGACAGAGTATTTGCCGGTCAGCAGTAGTGGTCATCTGGCTATCGGTTCGGCATTGTTTGGCATACAAGGGAAGATAATCTGACTTTTACCATAGCAGTGCATGTGGCTACGGTACTCAGTACTTTGGTTATATTATGGAAAGAAATAGGCTGGATATTCCGTGGCTTGTTCAAGTTTGAGATGAATGCGGAGACAAAATATGTGATCAATATCCTGGTATCCATGATTCCTATCGGCATTGTGGGTGTGTTTTTTAAAGATTATGTGGAAGAAATTTTCGGTTCCGGCTTGCTCATTGTAGGTTGTATGCTGTTATTGACAGCTTTGCTTCTTACTTTCTCTTATTATGCAAAACCTCGTTTGAAAGAGAACATCAGCATGAAGGATGCGTTTATTATAGGTCTGGCACAGGCTTGTGCGTGATGCGGGATTATCCCGTTCGGTACTACCATTGCTACCGGTTTGTTGTTGGGAGACAACAAGGCGAAACTGGCTCAGTTCTCTTTTCTGATGGTGATTCCTCCTATATTGGGTGAGGCGTTGCTGGATGGTATGAAGATTGTAAAAGGAGCTGCAGCCGGCACATCAGATATATCTGTATTGTCATTGATTGTAGGTTTTCTGGCAGCTTTCATATCGGGCTGTGTAGCTTGTAAGTGGATGATTAATATTGTGAAGAAAGGTAAGTTGATTTATTTTGCTATCTATTGTGCCATAGCCGGTGCCGTTACGATAGCGTGCACATTGATGTAATTGGATGAATTTTAAAGAAGGAGAAGTATTATACTTTGATAAACCGCTGAAATGGACCTCATTTGCAGTGGTAAACAAGATAAGATACCATATTTGCCGCAAACTGGGCGTGAAGAAAATAAAAGTGGGACATGCCGGGACATTAGACCCGCTGGCTACCGGGGTGATGATTATTTGTACAGGCAAGGCAACGAAACGCATCGAAGAGTTCCAGTATCATACCAAAGAATACATTGCCACCTTGCAGTTAGGGGCTACCACACCTTCATTCGACCTGGAGAAGGAGATAGATGCTACCTATCCTACAGAACATATCACCCGCGAGTTGGTAGAGGAAGCCTTGCAGCGTTTTATCGGCAGGATAGAACAGATTCCGCCTGTTTTCTCGGCTTGTAAGGTAGATGGTAAACGCGCTTACGATTTGGCTCGAAAAGGTGAGGATGTGGAGTTGAAAGCCAAGACGTTGATTATAGACGAGATAGAGTTGCTGGAATGTAATCTGCCTGAGATTAAAATCAGGGTAGTGTGCAGCAAGGGCACTTATATCCGTGCATTGGCCCGTGATATTGGCGAAGCTTTGAATAGCGGTGCTCATTTGACAGGGCTGATACGTACGGGTGGGGGATGGTGAGACTGGAAGACTGTTTGTCGGTGGAAAGTTTTCCGGAATGGCTTGACCAACAAGAGATTGAAGAAGTTATAAACGAATAAGGAGAGATAAGATGAAACTGTCGCAATTTAAATTTAAACTGCCGGAGGATAAAATAGCTTTGCATCCGGCTAAGTATAGAGATGAGTCGCGCCTGATGGTTGTTCACAAATCAACAGGTAAGATTGAACACAAGGTATTCAAGGATATCCTGGACTATTTTGATGATAAAGATGTGTTTATCTTTAATGATACGAAAGTTTTCCCTGCGCGTTTGTATGGAAATAAGGAAAAGACCGGTGCCCGTATCGAGGTATTTTTGTTGCGCGAGCTGAATGAGGAACTTCGCTTGTGGGATGTGCTGGTAGATCCTGCCCGTAAGATCCGTATCGGTAACAAGCTTTATTTTGGTGACGATGATTCCATGGTGGCCGAAGTGATTGACAACACCACTTCCCGCGGACGTACCCTGCGTTTCCTGTATGACGGCTCTCACGACGAGTTCAAGAAAGCATTGTATGCGTTGGGAGAGGCTCCGCTGCCCAGTTTCATCCGTCGTCCGGTAGAAGAGGAAGATACCGAACGTTTCCAGACTATCTTTGCCAAGAACGAAGGGGCTGTGACAGCTCCCACTGCCGGACTTCATTTCAGCCGCGAGTTGATGAAGCGTATGGAAATCAAAGGTATAGACTTTGCTTTTGTGACGATGCATGCCGGACTGGGTAATTTCCGCGAGATTGATGTGGAGGACCTTACCAAGCATAAGATGGATTCGGAGCAGATGTATGTCAATGCGGATGCGTGCCGTATTGTGAATAATGCCAAGGATGAAGGAAAGAATATTTGTGCGGTAGGAACGACAGTGATGCGCACGATAGAGACTGCGGTAGGTACGGATGGTCATCTGAAAGAATTTGACGGATGGACCAATAAGTTCATTTTCCCTCCTTATGATTTCTCGGTAGCCAACAGCATGGTTACTAACTTTCACCTGCCTCTCTCCACTTTGCTGATGCTGGTAGCTGCCTACGGTGGTTATGATCTGGTGATGGAGGCTTATCACACAGCATTGAAGGAAGATTACCGTTTCGGTACTTATGGCGATGCTATGTTGATTTTGGATAAGTAATACCGGTTGGAGCAGCGTATGAGGGTTTATTTGGGACTTGGAACCAATCTGGGTGATAAAGAATCAAATCTGCATGTTGCTGTCCGGAAGATAAATGAGCGGATAGGGGAGGTTACTGCCCTTTCCGCTTTTTATGTTACCGCCCCTTGGGGGTTTTCTTCTGAAAATTCTTTTCTGAATGCCGCCTGTTGCGTGGAGAGTGTGCTTCCTCCCTTGGATATATTGCGGGAAACACAGGAGATAGAGCGTGAATTAGGCCGGATGAAGAAGTCGGCGGGAGGTAATTATAGTGACCGCCTGATTGATATAGATATTTTGTTGTACGGTGATTTAATACTGCATACGCCGGAATTGGAAATCCTCATCCCTTGATGACTGAACGGAGGTTTGTTATGGACCCGCTGGCGGAGATTGCATCGGATGTGGTGCATCCGGTATTGGGAAAAAGGCTGGGGGAGCTTTAAACCTGTAAGAGTATATTAATTAAAAGAGGACGGAAAATTCTTCAAATTCGTCATTGTGGTGTAGATAGCTGATTGATAGTGTATTGTTATGAAGGATTCGTAATAGAATCCTTCATAAATGTTTCAGATGAATCAATGTTTATAATGTTATTATATTTTGTCATGGATATAATATCTATGCTCATATTTGTTTCTGTTAAATCATTACAAGAATAAGATGTTAGTAATAATAGGAATAAGTATATTTTTCTATAAGAGGTTTTCATAGTCATTAGATATAAATATATTAGTAAAAATAGTGCTGATTGTTAATACTTATCAAATAACAATCAGCACATGGAATATTAGATCTTAATTTGGGAAATGAACATGGAGTTATCGGCTGCATTAGCACCAGAGAAAGAAATAGGGACTCCATATATTTCTTTACTATATACTCCTCCTTTTATTATAAAATCTTGAAATGCAGGAAATCCAGTAACAACTTTAGCTGCGTCCTCTCCGTTACCACCTATAATATAAATATAGATCTGAGCACGTTTTAGCATTTCTTTTGTCTTTGAGTCTAGTGATAGTTCTCCGTTTACTATTCCTGCATTGAATGCTGCTCGAATTGATACAGAAATTTCACTATATGATTCTTCAGATTCTACTATCATTACTCCTTTTCGTCCCATATTCACAGAATTCACATATACAGGTTTTTGATTTAGATATTTTTGGCGTTCTGTTTCATTGAGAAATATGTTTCCATCATCTGGGATATCCATAGCTACATTAAAATAGATTTGGCTGAAATCAACAAATAAAGCGGTATTACTTTGTTTTTTATCACTCTCAACAGAAGTTGTAATTGAAAAAAGCTGTCCTATTTTTATATTAGCTCCAAAAGCCATATTTACCTCTTTGTAATAATTAAATTCTTTCATTTTATATGAGAAAACTTGCGATTGTTTTCCACTAAAATCTTTACCTGCATCTGTGATAGCGTCTATAACTGCATCATTAAATGAGGTAACTTAGGTTTTATTACTCTTGATTTGATAGGCAATGAGAATGCAATTCTGATTTCTGGTTTTAAAGCATTTGGATATGCAACAGAACGGTATTCTCCGGTATTAATAGATTCAGCTTGTAAAACAGAGCCTAAATATGTATAAGCAGGGTTCAAGCTTGCTATTTCATAAAATTCTTGGGTGGATCTTGATAGATACTGTTGTAATGTTAAATCTACCTCTTTACCATCTCTAATTTCATATATTCCATCATAGTAAAGAGAACTTAGTGGAGCAATGTTTGCTGTATTATTTGCTTTCGAAGAAATTTCATCTAAATCTTCGTTTTCACAAGAAAACATTACAAGGAAAACAATTGCAAAATAAAAATACTTTTTCATAGGATTAAATTTTTAATAGATTATTTGATAGAATGGGCTGTTGAGCAGCGAATATTCACGAGTGTATTCAGTTGCATTCCACATTCGCATAGGTTCGTTAGGTTCCATAGGCATGGAACCTGTACTTTCGTAATATGATGAATTATAGCCAACATATATTTTTGATTTAAAATCAATGTTTCTCATTATAATTCTCTCTGTCTTATCTGTACAATTTGCATTTATCATAGGCCAGTTTTTATAATTGGGTTCATAGTTGCATTTATTTTCAAACATACTTATATTGAAGATAATATCTATATAGGGTTGGGAAGGTTTTGTCTTTTCTCTATCTTTATAAAAATACAAATAAAGTTGGCTTGACGAATGATAATCGCTTTTGTTGGAATAATCAGGTAAGTATGAATTATTTTCACGACTTGGCTTTACATATAAAGGTTCTATATGGATAGTATTGATAAATTCAGTTTCAACCAATCCATGTGAATTGGCATAGGAGAAAGAACATGTAATAGGTACACCATAGCTTGTTTCTGTGAATTTTGAATTATATATTAAATTTAGGAAATGGCTATATCCTTTAAATGTTTGTACGGCCAGATTGCTATCTCCCCCTATAATTAGCACTTTGAATTCTGTATTTTCAAAGAATTTTTCTTCTTCTTTATTCAGAGTAGTTGTTTTCTTACTGAAGATTCTATCAAATTCTTTTTTTATACACGTTTCTGCGAATTCGTATGATTCGTCTGTTTCAAAGGCAATGATTCCCAGTCTTCCATAAGTCAATGAATTCACATAAACAGGCTCATATTCACTTTTTCCTTGAATAGGTTGGTCACTTAAAGGAGCAATATCCATGTTGACGGTGAAACTTGATTGGAAGAATTTAACATACATTCCTGTTGACTTTTGTATTTTATCCCTGTATTCTGTTGAACTTTCACTTTTTGAAGAAAATAGTTTTCTTGTATTAATATTTGTTCCGAATGCGGTTTTAATTTCATCGTAAAAGCTAAATCTCTTGTAACTGAACATGAATTTCTGATTCTGTTCGAAATTTCCATCGGTTACCATCTCAACCACATAATCACTTAATTTAGAGAAAGTGGGTGCTTCTATAGTTCTGCTAGTGGGTTTGGGTGTATTGTGTGCCAATGTCATTGATACTGTTATGGGTTTTCTGTTGCTGATAAATACCGGTATATAATTTTGGTTTGAAATGCTATTTCCTTCTAAAATGGATCCTGGAAATATGTAATTTCTTCCATATAAAACGGTTGCTTCTGTACTTTTCACAATATATTGTTTATTGAAAAATGCATCATCTTCCGGTGAAAGTGATCTTGATGTTTTGTCTTCCAGATTCTTATTATATTGATTTATCCAATTCTGATATAGAGAATCTCCTGGATATGTATATAAAGAGTCTATTTTAACAATATCTTTATATTTTATAAGACTGACATTAGGGGTAATATGGCTAATTCTGTTGCTTCATTGCATGAGCAGATTAGCGTTACGCCTAGAAGTATGTGTAAAATAGAACGGATGCTTTTCATAATGATGATTATTTATTGTACATTGAAATAGTTAACAAATACAGAATTATCTTTTATGTTAGAGGCGGAAAATGATATAGGTCCTCCGAAATCATCGGGTGTAACTGTTGAAGATAAATAAGTAAGTATGCTTGTAAAAGGATTGTCTGGGTTGATATCTTTTATTCCTTTGTTTCCAATAGTCATCAATCTGATATTAGAATTGGCTAATATTGCTAGTTCTTTTTGACTAACTTCCTTAGACTTCAGTAAATTGTCAATAGTTTCTTGTAATTTGTCATAATCAATATTACTTTCAATAACTAGTATAACTTTTCTGCCAAATTGTATTGAGTTTATAAATGCAAGCTTGTCTAATTGTTGCAAAACTTGTGGATCAGTGCTTAGTGATTCCGGCATATCCATTATAATGCTGAAAAAACTTTGATTTATATCTATCAATATAATATTCTTTTGAGGCTTATAATCGGGTGTGATGCCTAATAGTTGCTGAAGGTTAATATTTTGTCCCCAATTGACAGCTAATTCTTGGTATGATTTTATCTTTTTAATTACGAATGAAAAAGAATAGTTACTTTTCAAAACATCGTTTGTTTTTAACGCTTCATGAATAGCTTTCATCATGTTATTATAGGAAGGAGTGATTGTTTGTGACTTTATAGGAATGGTGTACCCCATGTTTATAGGATTCATTGATATTTTCAGGAACTTATATGTGTCTTGATTGATGCTGTTGGCTTCCAATATTGCTCCTATGAATATTTCATTGGGGCATTTTGCCACAAACTTATCTGCACTATATTGCTCTTCTTGGCTATAAGCAAGTTTAGCAATCATCAAAAATACGATGGTGTATATTATTTTAGTTTTCATTTCTTTGTATTTAGGTTTTATACTCATATTTATTCAAAGGTATATTTTCTTTTCAGCCATATAATGGAAAGGAAATCTTGATTCATTAGTTCTGAATAAGAGATTAGATTATACTCTTGTCCTATTGCCATAAATGTACGTTGGTCATTATTGTTTTTTATTATATAGAATCCTATATTGAGTATTACTCTTCCATTTTCGTCTTTTTCTCCACAGTATTCCCATTTATCTATTGGCTTCTGGTATATGAATAATTTTTTATCTTGCCATTTTAGTTTATACTTTTCTACTATATTATTGGTTTTTACAATGGAAAGGGAGTCCCTATCGAATTGTAATTCATGGGGGCAAGACCGTTGGATTCGTTCTCCGAAATATGCAGTTTCTGTTTCTGTTAGGTCTTGAATATCGTTTTTATTGAGTATTTCTTTAAATTCTACTTTTTCAGAAAACTTTAGTTTCAATATGTAAGAAGTGTCTTCTGGTGTGGGAAGAATAGGAGAGGGATCGTCCTTGTCTGCGCAAGAACTAAACATAAGTGTTCCTATTGAAAGGAGAAAGGACATGCCTACAATAAGTAGAGTGCTTTTTTTCTTTTTCATAATATTGGACTTTAGTTTTCGTATATAAATTCTCCTGCCAATATTCCCTTTTCATCGGTGATTGTCAGTTCATATATTCCTGCCGGAATATTCTCTAAAGAAGTTGATAAAGAAGAATTGGAGTGGGGTATATAGAGGTTTCTATATACTACATATCCTTCTTTTGATTTAATCTCGATGGTTACCGCTTCCCAGTCCTGTGCGAATTCGATGGTTAATTCTTTATTGCAGTCGTCAAAGAAAGCTTTTACCGGAATGAATGACTCTACTGGAATTCTATGGTTGCCATGTTTTATAAATTCTATATTTCGTTTTTTAGCGCATAGTAATAGAGGAATAATTAAGGCTATCAAAGCCAAACTCATTTTTAATTTGTTCATAATCGTTTTACGTTTTAGTTTTGTGCAAACTTAGGTATTATAGGATTATGAATGACAAAAAGAGGGAGTTATAGTATATACAAGATTTATTGATTATCAGTGAGTTATAAAAATTATTATATACAGTGATGTATATGTAGTGTTTTATAATTCACTGAAAATAAGACCAGTATGAGAACTATTTATTTTAAGAGGTTTTTGATGATGTAATCTCGTAAAACGTTTCTTTATTGTGCTTTAGTTGGACCTCTTGATAAATTCTCGTTCGTTTCATTCGTACAGAAGCCGGATTGATGCCGAGCAATTTGGTTCATCATTTGCGTCAAATCCAAAGATATGGAGATAGCAATATTGATATTCTGATTCTGTCAGGTTGGGAAATGCCTCTTTTAGTAGGGAGTAGAATTGGGGATATATCTTGTCTACTTCCGTCATTATGGAATGCCATGTTTTGTCAGTAGGGATGTTGGGAGTCCTCAAGCCTATTTTTTTTAAGTCAAAGAATAAGCTTCTTGCCAACTGTGGATGTTCCAGACTTTGCTTTTGCAGCCGGTTGTATTTATAGGATATTACTTCTATTTCCTGTTGTAGTTTGTGGGCATTATTCTCTTTTGTCTGCCAATGCTTTTTGCAAAATCTGCTTTTTTTCTTCTAGTGCTGCAGATAAGTGAAGGAGCTCTATTTTCATCTTATCTAGAATTGTTTGCTGGTAATAGATTTTGGCTTTGCTTCTCTGCCGGTAAATGATATATCCTGCAACTGATAGTAAGAATAAGGAGATGGCAATAATGATGATGATTGTATTCCTTTGCTGTGTAATCTTTAATAGTTCGTTCTCTTCCCGTATCTTGGCGTTGTTATACTTTTTTTCTATTTCCAATACTTTTGTCTCATTTTGAACTAATGTCAGTGAATCGAGCATGTCGGAACAGATTTCTTTGTAATGGAGTGCTTCCTTGTATTTTCCTTCTGCCTTATAAAGCAGGTAGTAAGCTTGATTGAAGTAATAAGCGATATCATTGTGTTTGGTTATCGTTTCAATCCATTCGTGTGCTTTTGCCAGTTGGTTGTCTTTTATATATATGTGTAATAGGGAGATAGAATCCTTATAGCTTTCTTTGCTGCCCGTTTCAATGGCTTTTAAGAAATATCTTTCGGCATTCTTGTATTTTTCTTGTGCCTCATATATCACTCCAAAAGCATTGGCTACATCAGCTGTTAAATCTTTGTTATGCAGTAGTTGTGAGATGGAATCAGCCTTTTGAAGTAAGGGTATGGTGCAATTAAAAGAATCAGTGAGTGTACATTCACACGCTAAATCTTTTAAGGCGTATGCATAGCTTTTGTAGTTCCTTGCTTTCTTGAAGAAGTTACTGGCCTCTTTTCTTTTCTCCAGACGTTCACTGGTTATATCTCTAAAACCATACAAATCTGCCATATAGGCACAAATATACCTGCCACATTATAGGCCTGATGTTCTTTGGCCAGTTGCAGCGCATCGGCATATATTTGCATTGCATTGTCATACTCCCCATCTTCTACATAAGCACGGCTAGATACAAGGCTATTTGCGCCTGTTCTTCCGGTGTACCGTGTTTCATAAACCATTGTTGTGCCCGTTGCCATTGGTAGATAGGGAGTAATCCGGTGGCTGCTTCGTCCGTCACTTTACCGCATAACATACACCAGTGGGCAAAGTCCTTATCAGTCAGTTCATCGGGGGCATTTATGTTGTTCAGTAGCACAGAAGCACTATCGGCATACATGGGAATCAGTTCCTCTACAGATTGTAATAGCGGAAGTATGCTTTTCTCTTTTCTACATCCGGGGAGGATGAGAATGAATAGTAGTCCTGTCAAAAGTAAAGCTTTCATAAGAATGTGTTTATATTTTGCTAATATAGTGATAAATCCGGACAACTTGTATTTGATAGAGGGAAAAGTCAGTTTTTTATGCTTTCCGTGGCTTCTCCTTTGGAAGTGAGGTGGGAAAGCATGAAAGCTCTTTGTCTTGTCAGTGAAATCTGTCTGTTGTTTTTTGTTCTTCTGCCTTTTCATCAAGTTTTATCACTAAAGTGAAGAAACTGTATCACTTTAGTGATGAAGTTTGATTACCTTAGTGATGAAAGTTCATCACTAAGGTGAAACGATTAAATGAAAAGGCAGAGATTGGGAGAAAATACCGATGGAACCACTCAAGTTACAGGAACGGAATTCATTTTGTTTGCGCCATTTATAACGGTTGTAATGTTGTGCTTTCTATTGAAATATCCTATGACAAAATGATGAAGAATTTATGAATAAATCAATCATGGTAAATAATTGGTTATCAACACTTAATAAGTAAATGAAGAATTTGAAGGAAATAATCAGCCAACTGGATACTGTAACTCCTTGTGTTTTGAATCCGTTGTTTTTACGCCACAAATCTTCTGGTCCATTTGCATGCATACATCCCTCTGACCACCAGGTAGCTGATGAGAAAGGCTGTTACAGCCATGCAAATAATGTGCATTATGGCAGGAGTCCCCTGAGGCAACAGCGAGGCGAACAAGTCATATCCCATTTGCACGAAGACGAAATGACACAGATAAATGCCGAAGGTCATGGATGCCACTTTTGAAAGAACAGGCGAAGAAGGTATTTTAAGCTTCTGTATGCAGACAAAAACAGGAAATGTCATCATAAATACATTGATGCCGCCGAAAAGCCATACTATTTCCAGATAGGCGTAGTTTCCCGGAAAATATTCCTGCATGATGAGGTAGCCGCCGAAAGTGATGGCGTACCCTGTCACAAACATAGGGATACCGATAGCCAGGGTTTTTCTCCAACTCCATTGCAGCGGGTATTTTACCAGATAATGGGCCAGTATCAGGTAGCCAATAAATCCGGAAACATAATAAAATGAGCCGAATGCATTCCAGTCGCACACTCCCAGGATATCCATATTGCCCCAGTTGCCGATATATCCCAGTGCGGGAGCGGCCATCTTTATGTAGGGAAGAAATAAGGAGATGCCCCAGATGGAAAGAAATAGCTTGATATCTTTCCGGGTAGCACGCTCCAGCCATGCATGGAAGATGGGGATGATGAAGTAGAGTCCCACCAGCATATACAGATACCACAGAGGAGTGGTGTCATAGTTGAAATTGAAAATGAACGTCCAAATCTTCGTGATAGTCTTTTCCAGGGTGAAGGCGGACATGTCTATGGTAGGATTGTCTGTCGTGGTGATGTAATTCAGATAGATGAAATAGAGGACAGGCAGCATGACTGACAGAAGATAAGTGGGACGGCAATGCGTCCGATCCGTTTTTTGTAAAATTCACTCATGCCGTTTCGTACAGGAAACAGCAGCACTCCTGTCATCATCACAAACAAGGGCACGCAACAGCGTACGGCACTTCCCAATGCGCACCCTTGCAGAAAAGTAGGACGGTCTGTGTCAAAACGTGCCACAAAAGGGTCACAGCAATGGGCGAATACAACTAAAAAACAGGCGGTGACGCGTAGCAAGTCTATCCATCCGATGTTCTCTCTTTTATTTATTTCCATATTTTCTGTTGGGTTTATTTTTGTTCAAGCACTATTACTAAAGGACGGTGATCTGATGCTACCGGTTCATTTACTACCTGTGCGGAGGTTACTGTGAAGCCTTTCATGTTCTGTTTCAGTGCTGTAATATAATCAATGGTTTCTGTAGGGGCGGGAGCCGGAAATGTATGCTGGTTTACGTCAGAAAGTATCTGAAAATCCTGTTGCAAGTATTTTATGAATGCGGATTCGGGTTCGGCATTCAGGTCGCCGGCCAGGAAAAAAGGTTTTTTATGAGCGGCGGCAAAGTCTTTTATAAGCTCCAGTGAGGCCATGCGGTCTTCTTCGGTGAGAGACAGATGGGTGCAACAATAAATGTAGTTGTCGAACTCTGCCATAATCAGCGCACGTGCTTCTTCCCGTCCGGGAAGTGTCATGGTTTTCAGGCTGACGGGAATTTCTTTGGTGAGAAGTCCGATACCATATTTTCCTCCGTCGTAATCAATGGCAGGGGCAAAGTAAGCGTGCATTTGCGTACGTCCGGCTATCTCGCCCAGTACGTATTTTTGTCCGCTGCGGTGGGTCATGCTGTCTAGTTCCTGCAAGGCTACCACTTCGGGGTGGATATGATTGATTACATCGGCTATGCGTTGGAATCGCATACATCATCATTCCGTTTGCATTTTTAATGTTATAGTCATTAGCCGTAAGGAATTTTGTGATTGTGCCGACAGGGCAAAAAGAAGGATAAAAAGTAAGGGCAATGTCTTTTTCATATATTCATCAGGTTTTGATTGTTTAAATTCTCTCCAAAGATAGATAAATTCTTATTGTTCATTTTCATATTCTTGTCTGAAAAGTATGTATTGATAAATACTTTTATATAATTATTTTTTCATTTTGCTCCTTTATAATTATATCAAAGGGATTATCTGTCAGTTTACTTTTTATCCATGCGCAAAAATCAAAGGTTTTTAATAACGGCCTTTCATATTTGTCTTCTTCTATTTTTTGTATATTTTGTTGATAGTAACTCCAAAGCTTATTTCTATACTGTTTGCTTTTGGGTAATGGATAGGATTGAATGAATTTAAAAAGAAGCTTCTCTGTGATATATTGTTTTGTTTCGAAAGAAGAACTCCTTTTAATTGACTTTATTTCATTCTCAAAATAATCATAATTCCCTAATTCAGCTTGTAAAATAAGATTGACTAGTCTTGCTATTCTGTAAGTAGGGAATATATAGAGGGATTTACCGGAACTTAATATCTTCTTCATATTTTTACGTGCTTCTTTTAGGTCTTTCAGACCTATATATAGAATAACCAGACTTAGATATAATTGTAACTGCAAATTCAATTCTAATAATGAAATCTTTTTGAAGATGGGCTCCTCATTTTGTTGTTGTAATTCTTGTGCGGATTTGAAGTTCCCTGTATTGAATAGCTGTAAAATTCATACAGGTAGATGTAGACCTGTACTGTTAGCCTGAATTCTGCTGAATAATCTCCCTTTTCCATTTCTTTTAGTCTGGAAATGAAGAAGGGCATCTCCTTGTATAATCCGACGGACTGTAAACTGTCCAGTACTCCCAAGATAGCATTCAGATAATACAAAGGAGGATTTAGAATCATGTGTTTGTTTTCATCGAAGAGCAAGATCAAATCTTGATATAAGCGTATGGCTGCCTTGTAATTACCGGAATTGAGGAAATAGGTGGACTGGAAAAGTAGATGTAGTTTTTCTGTTTCAAAGCCTTTATATGAGGAGTTGGCAATGAGATTCAGCTCACTTAGCACCAGATCGTTTAAGTTCTCTTTTTGCTTGTCGGACCGGATGCAGCCTTTGTAGGTGAACCGGTATTTAAGTATGTCATATAATTGGGTATGAAGATTGGCACTGCGGGTATACCTCATTATTTCATTTATCTTCATTTGTTTGTCCACCACCTGTTTTTCGCTCATACCCGTAAAGTCATACATACTGAGATATTTTAGTTCTGTGCGGCGTATCAATAGTATCAATGAGTCATTTTCATAATGGATAGCTAGTTTTTCCGCTTTCTCAAGTTCCGATAAGGCTTCATTTAGCAGTTCTCTTTCAAATAAGATACCGGCTTTTGAAATATAATCAAAAATTTGAGTCTGGATATCCTGTTGCTTATTCAGGTGAACTAAACAATTAAGTACTACTTTATATAGATGCTTGACTGCCATATCGAAACTTTTTCCTTTTTGTTTTATACAGAATTGCTTGTAGATATCGTCTATAGAGGTATTGTTCTCTAATAATTCAAAGAGAATAAGATAGCCTTTTTCTCCATTTTGCAGATTGCTGTATAGCTTTAAATATCGTTTTTCTGCTTTTGATAGGGATTTAATCAGAGCAAGTAGTGAGATGGCTTTATTCATAAAGTATGTAATATATGTCTTTTCAAATATAGGTATTATCTATGAATATACAAGTGGTGAAAGTATTAAATAAGTGTATGTTTTTATGTTATAATAATAATCCTAAAAGGATATTCTTTTATTGATTGAATATATAATCATTTGATAAATAGTAAATTATATATTGTTAAAAGTAAGATAATTCTATATGTGTAATGATGGCTAGCGGCACTTTATGGCTCAAGAAGTTTTTTGTGCTCAGAAATATAGAAAAAGAAAAGGGCGTCTATGTGATTTATTATGTTAGTTACCAATAATATATGATATAGTGTAGTATAGAAAAATTAGATAAATAACCTGTTTGGGATTATCAAAACAGGTAAATAATGGATGTTGTTTTATGATTCTATCCATCTATATTTGCAATGCGTCGAAGTAATAATTATCTATATCCGGAAATAGAAATTAGATTTTGATGCATAAACCTTTATTAATTAAGATCTATTATGAAACACAGACTTTCTAATTTATCGAAAATCTATCGAGATGACATTTGTCGTAAGATGAATATTCTGCCGATAGTGTTATGTATGTTTTGTATGGGCAATGCATACTCGTTGATGGCCGCAACACCATCAGTCAGTGAAACTCTTCAGCAAAACAGGAAGATCAAGGGTAGAGTGGTGGATGTAAACAATGAACCTATGATTGGTGTAAGTGTGTTGGAAAAAGGGACAACCAACGGAGTTATCACTGATTTTGACGGAAACTTCACATTGGATGTCCGAGGAAATTCAGCTGTTCTCGTATGTTCTTATATCGGTTATATTACTGCTGAAATCCAGGTTGGAAACCAGACGGACATTCACGTACAAATGTCTGAGGATGTAAAAACAATAGACGAAGTCGTTGTCATTGGTTATGGTACCACAACTAAGAAGGAGTTGACAGGCTCTGTTACTTCTATTGGCAGGGATGATTTTAAAGCCGGTAATATAAGTAATCCTATCCAGCTGCTACAAGGGCAGATTGCAGGATTGAATATTGCTCGTCCGGATGGAGCGGATCCTACGGGGGGATTTGAAATTCAGCTACGTGGTTTGACTACGATGAAAGGAGGATCGGGGCCGCTAATTGTGATTGACGGCGTTGAAGGTGGAAATCTTGCCAATTTGAATGCCAATGATATTGAATCCATTGATGTATTGAAAGATGGTTCGGCAGCTGCTATCTATGGTACCCGTGGTACCAACGGCGTTATTCTTGTCACTACCCGCAAAGGAAAGCCCGGACACTCTTTGATTGAGTTTTCCAGTTATTGGACTACTCAAAGTGTTACAAGAAAGCCGGAATTTCTTTCTGCTGATGAGTTCCGTTCTACTTTGAAGGAATATCTCCCCAATCAGGCTGCTACATTGGATTATGGAGCATCAACGGATTGGTTTGATGAGGTCACTCGTGACACTCCCCTTAGTCAGTATTATAGTCTTGCAGCATCAGGAGGCTCGGAAAAACTGACTTATCGTGGAAATATTTCCTGGCATGATGATAAAGGTATTGTGCGTAATTCGGGAAACAAACAATTAAGAATGCGTTTCAATGTGTCACAAACTGCTTTAAATGACCGGTTAAAGCTGGATTACAATATCTCTTATTCTACTGCCAAAAAGAATTTTTCAGGATATGAAGTGATGAAGCAGGCGGTAACACGCAATCCTACGGAACCGGTATATGATACAGAAGGGAGAACTCCGATTTCCGGCGGTTACTATTATAATGATGGTCCGTTTAAGTATTACAATCCGGTTGCCATGCAAAATGAATCGACTAATGAGACATTAGACCGTGAGTTCTCGGGAAGTGTACATGCGTCATTAAAGATTATTGATCCTTTGAAAATCAATGCTTTGGCTTCATTGGTAGAAACCAATACTCGGAATGGGTATTACCAGACCCAATATTATCCAATTGATTTCGGTACTAATGGCCGGGCTACCAGCACGAATTCTCTATCAAGCAGCAAGCAGTTTGAAGTGAATGCAGATTTTAACCACTCTTTTGGCGACCATAAAATTCAGGCTATTGCTGGTTATTCGTACTATGATTATTGGAATGAACGTTATTATGGTATGAATTATGGATATGATACTGATATTTTTTCATTCTATAATATGGGGGCAGGTTCTGCGTTGTCTGCAGGTAAAGCATCACTTACCAGTAATAAGCAGTCCAATAAACTAATTTCATTTTTCGGTCGTGTCATGTATAATTTCAGCGATAAATATTTGCTTTCTGCTTCTGTACGTTATGAAGGGTCAAGCCGTTTCGGGGCAAATAACAAGTGGGGTACCTTCCCGGCTGTCAGCTTGGGTGGCGCATTACGCAAGAAGAGTTCATGAAAAAGTTCAGATGGCTGGATGACTTAAAATTGCGTGCTGGATTCGGTGTTACCGGTAATCAGGATATTGATAATTACCAGTCTTTGTCATTGCTTACATTCGGTTCTCGCTTTTTGTATGATGGAAAGTGGACTAGTACGGTTTACCCGAATAGTAATCCTAATCCAGACTTGAAATGGGAGAAAAGAGGAATTCAATGTGGGACTTGATTTTAGTGTGCTGAAGGGACGTTTGATAGGAACCATTGATTATTATGTACGTCATACAAAGGATTTGCTGAATTCATATACAGTTCCTGTTCCCCCCAATTTGTATGATACGATGTTCGCCAATGTAGGTCAGATAAATAATTCGGGTATTGAAATTTCGTTGGGCGCATCTCCGGTTGTGACTAAAGATTTTACTTGGAATCTGAACCTGACATTTGCTCGTAATACCAATAAACTGGCTAGTTTCTCCAATAATGAATATGCTATGGTACAGATGAATACCGGTTATTTCAGTGAAGACTTGAAGACGTATACACAACGTATTGTAGAAGATGAGCCTATCGGTAATTTCTATGGCCCTAAATGGTTGGGATTTGATGCAAACGGAGATAATATTTTTGAAGATTTGGATGATGACGGGAAATTATCGGATGGAGACAACCAGGTAATTGGTAACGCTTATCCTGATTTTACTTTCTCTATTCAGAATTCATTTTCTTATAAAAATTTTGATTTGAGTTTCTTATTCCGTGGCTCAGTAGGAAATGATGTATTGAATATGAGTCGGTTGTATTATGAAGGATTCAGCTATTTTGGTAGTAATAATATTCTGAAATCGACCTTAGACCATCCCGAATATAAAGGTGGAGCCATTTATTCTTCACGCTTTATTGAAGACGGTTCTTTTGTGAAGCTTGATAACCTTACGTTGGGATATAATGTGCCTTTGAAAGGTAAGGTTATTTCTAAGATGAGGATTTATGTGACCGGTCAGAATCTGCTGACTTTGACCAAATATAAAGGCATGGATCCAGAAGTTCATTTGGCAGGTTTGGAACCGGGTATCGAATGGTATACTTTTTATCCCCGGACTAAAACTTATCTGCTGGGCTTAAATATAACATTCTGATAATTGATGGATTAACCTGTTAAATTGTATCTCATGAAAAAAATAGTTATATCTGCTTTGTTGGCTGTATGTACCGGCAATTGTTTCCAGTCTTGTACCAATCTGGATGAAGACGTTTATTCATATATTCAAACTGATGATTCTTTAAGAACGAGCAGGAGATGGTGATGAATATTGGACGGATTTATGATTATATGAAACAATATACTCATTATTTTAATATGTGGGGGGCACTGACTATCAGTGCTGATGAGCCATTTGTCCGTTCCGCGAGGGCAATCTTTGGTGGGATAATGGCGTGTGGATTGATTTGCACTCCCATAACTTCCATTCGCATGTGAATAACAATGCTTGGGATTTTATTTTTGGAGGGGTGGCCTTATGCAATCAGATTCTTTACATGATTGAGGAATCTCCAGTGGATTTTGCTTCCAAACCCAATTTGATTGCCGAAGTAAAAGTAATGCGTGCGTGGTTCTATATGAATGGCATTGATTTATTCGGCAACATACCTTTTACTGATAATTTTAAAGATGAGGGATTACCACCACAAAAAAGACCGCCAATTCTTGTTCCCGTGGATTGAAAAGGAACTAAAGGAAAACGTAGAAGCCCTTCCGGCTATACCGGCTACCAGTAACTATGGACGACCGACTCAGGCTATGGCATATACAGTATTAGCCAAGCTCTATATTAATGCGGAGGAATGGATTGGTAAAGAGATGTGGCAGGAAACAGTAGATGTTTGCGCGAAGGTAAGAAAACTGGGTATGACACTGGAGTCTGATTATTTTGCCAATTTCAAAGTTAATAACGAGAATTCAAAGGAGAACATTATGGTAGTGGTATATGATAATGTCCAAACTTCGGGTGATTGGACTTATAATTTCAAGCTACATCAGGAAACCTTGTATACTCTGAGCCAACAAACATTTGGTATTGTTGATTTTTGTTGGGATGGTTTTTGTGTCACTGAGTCATTGTATAATAGCTATGATGAGAATGATGTACGTAGAAAATCATGGTTGGCAGGCCCGCAATATGATAAAAGCGGTAATCCGCTGATGTATCGTGGCGAGCCGTTCAGTTATAACGTCAGTGTTACTTCTTTGTATGATCCACAGAATCCGGCTAAAACGGAAGATGGTGCACGTTGTGCAAAATATGAATATGAAGATGGTTTGCAGGGCTCTATGAGTAATGATTTTGTGATTTATCGTTATGCTGATGTGTTAATGATGGAAGGTGAGGCATTGGTACGTATGGGAAAAGCAACCGAAGCGCTTCCGTTATTTAATGAAGTAAGGCGGCGGGCAGGTGTAGCTGAATATACAGCAAGTCAATTGACCCTGGATGAAATCTTAGCAGAAAGAGGGCGTGAATTTGCATGGGAGGGATTGCGTAGGCAAGACCAGATTCGTTTCGGAACATGGGGAAAAGCCTGGGATTTTAAAGAACCCTCAGAGGATTACAAAAAACTGTTCCCGATACCGTATTGGGCGTTACTTTCTAATCCTACCCTACAACAAGAACCAGGATATACTAATTAAAAAAAATATATGATATGAAACAACAAAAAATATTGGTTGTGGGCAGTGCAAATACTGATATGGTGATTCAAACAGATCATCTTCCAGTATTAGGGGAAACAATTTTAGGTGGAACTTTTTTTTATGAATCCGGGTGGAAAAGGGGCTAATCAGGCTGTTGCCATTGCTCGGTTGGGGGGAAAGATTACTTTCATATGCAAAACTGGTAGAGATGTTTTTGGTCATCAATCACATCAATTATTTGAGGATGAAGGGATTGATACTTCGTATATTTTCTCGGATTCCAAATATCCTTCCGGTATAGCTATGATTACGGTTGATCATAAAGCTGAAAATTGTATAACTGTCGCTCCCGGTGCCAATATGAATCTTACTCCTACTGACTTGGCAAAGGCCAGGTCTGCTATTGATGAGGCGGATATTATTCTGTTGCAATTGGAAATTCCGATGGAAACGGTTGAATATGTAGCCAAAGTTGCCAAAAAGCAGAATAAAAAAGTTATTTTAAATCCTGCTCCTGCCCAACCTTTGTCCGAAGAACTATTAAGTGCTCTTTATCTTATTACTCCTAATGAAACGGAAGCAGAACTTATTTGTGGACAGAAAATCACGGATATTGATTCGGTTACCAAGGCTGCTAATTTGATAAAAGCTAAAGGGGTGAAGAACGTAATAATTACGATGGGATCGAAAGGAGCGTTTGTTTGTACTGACACTATTTGTGAATTGGTTCCGTCCTATAAAGTGAAGGCTGTAGATACAACGGGGGCAGGCGATATTTTTAATGGAGCATTGGTGCTTGCTATTTCCGAAGGTCGTGATTGGATAGAGGCAACTCGCTTTGCTTGTAAGACATCGGCAATTGCCGTGACAAGAGTAGGTGCACAGTCATCAGCACCTTATAGAAATGAAGTGGATGTGTTTAACCCTGAAAAATGAAAAACAACATGAAAAAGAATGTACTATTATGCACTTGGTTATTTTTATCAGCATTGGCTGGTATGGCTTGTACAGATAAGCAAAACCGGGCGGTTCCTGTTGAAGTAACAATGACCAAGGCTAAGTTATTTGATAAGATTAAAGGAGGATGGGCTGGTCAAACAATAGGTTGCACGTATGGTGGTCCTACAGAGTTCAGATATCCGGGGACAATGATACAAGATTATATTCCTATCAATTGGCCGGATGGGTATATTAAATGGTATTATGAAAATGAACCGGGTTTGTATGATGATGTTTATATGGATCTGACCTTTGTGGATGTATTTGACCGTTTGGGATTGGATGCTCCGGTCGATTCATTTGCTGTGGCTTTTGCCAACGCAGGTTATGTGCTGTGGCATGCCAATCAGGCTGCACGTTACAATATTCTGAATGGTATTATGCCTCCCGAATCTGGTCATTGGAAGAATAATCCCCATGCTGACGATATTGACTATCAGATAGAAGCTGATTACGCAGGTTTGATGAGCCCTGGCATGCCCAATACAGCATCTGAAATTTCTGATAAAATAGGTCATATTATGAATTATGGCGATGGTTGGTATGGTGGTGTTTATGTGGGGGCTATGTATACACTGGCTTTTGTTTCCGATGATATAGAGTATATGTAACTGAGGCTTTGAAAACAATTCCACAACAGAGTCTATATTATCAGTGTATTAATGATGTTATTCAATGGTATAGGCAATATCCTGATGACTGGAAGCAGACTTGGCTGGAATGTGAAAAGAAATATAGTGAAGACAAGGCTTGCCCTGAAGGTATCTTTGTTCCATTTAATATTGATGCCACGATTAATAGCGCTTATATTGTAATAGGTTTACTGTACGGGCAAGGTGATTTTGCCAAGACAATGGATATTGCTACCCGTTGCGGGCAGGATTCGGATTGTAATCCGGCATCAGCTGCAGGTATATTGGGAACTATGCTGGGATATAGTCATATTCCGGAATATTGGATGTCTAATCTGAAAGAGGTGGAAGATATGGATTTTGCATATACTACCATTTCATTAAATAAAGCTTATAAAATGAGTTTTTGACCAGGCTTTACAGGTTATAGAACGTAATGGCGGCAAAGTAGAAGCGGAGAGCGTAACAATAAAAACTCAAGCTCCTACCGCAGTCCGTTACGAAAAATCATTTGAAGGACTTTATCCGGTTGAAGTGGTTGCTTATGGGCGTGGTCAGGGAAAGACTTTAAAAGAGGTTGGAGATCTCACTTTTGAGGGGACCGGACTGATTTTAGCTGGAGATGTCAGGGCGAAAGATGAGAGTTATGTGGCAGTGATAGAAGCTTTTGTTGACGATCAGTTGGTAGAAACTATAAAATTGCCTGCATCTTATCGGGTACGACGCCATGAGTTGTTCTGGATATATGGTTTGCCTAAAGGAAAACATACAGTTTCCTTTAAATGGTTGAATCCTGTCGAGGATGCGGATATACGTTGTAGTAAGACTATTATATTCTCGGATGCTCCACGCATAAACCAGCGTTAATTATTGAATCCATTAACCATTTAAGACACTAATCTTATGTTTATTATACAAGATTATTCCATAGCAATATTATTTTGCTTTGTGACAATGCTTTGTTGGGGATCTTGGGGAAATACTCAGAAACTGGCGGCAAAGACATGGCGTTATGAGTTCTTTTATTGGGACTATGTATTAGGATTGTTACTTTTTTCTATTATTTCAGCTTTTACTTTGGGAAGTATAGGTGAGGAAGGGCGTGGTTTTGTTGCAGACCTGACGCAAGCGGATACAGGCAATATCTTCAGCGCATTTTTGGGAGGAGTAATATTTAATGCCTCCAATATCCTTCTTTCTGCTGCTATTGCTCTTTGTGGCATGTCTGTAGCATTTCCGCTGGGAGTAGGATTGGCATTGGTGCTGGGGTACTGATCAATTATTTGGTGCAGCTAAAGGAGAGCCACTTTATATTTTTGTCGGTGTTTTATTGATTACTGTTGCCATTATACTAAACGGCTTTGCTTATAAGAAAGCACAGACAGGACAGAAAAATCTTACGACGAAAGGCATCTTTATATCCATAGCGGCAGGGGTGATAATGTCTTTTTTCTATCGTTTTGTGGCAGCTTCCATGGATCTGAGCAATTTTGCTTTGCCTGAAGTTGGGAAGTTGACCCCTTATACTGCTGTATTTGTTTTTGCGCTGGGAGTCTTTTTAAGTAATTTTATTTTCAATACTGTTGTTATGAAGCATCCGGTAGAAGGTAAACCGGTTTCTATGAAAGACTATTTCAAAGGGACAATGACTACGCATATGGTAGGCATACTAGGTGGTGTTGTTTGGTGTGTAGGACAGTCTTTCAGTATGATAGCCTCGGAAAAGCTGGTGCGGCCATTTCTTATGGACTTGGACAAGGGGCAACTTTAGTTTCGGCCTTATGGGGAATTTTGATTTGGAGAGAATTTAAAGGTGCTCCAAAGGTTTCGAATCAATTGAATATTGCGATGTTTTTTCTATTTATTATAGGATTGGGATTTTTAATATATGCCGGAGCATAGGTTGGGTAAAATTTAGGTTAGGTTGTAAAATAGGTTGGTTGAAAGTAGGAGGGTGTTCAAATTGGGGATACCCTCCTTTACCGTTTCCCTTTATTTCTTTCCTGCCGGAGAAGCTTGTGTCATACGGATACTGCTTACCACACCTGCGGCAATGGCAAAGAATATGGCTAATAACAAACAAGCCTGCGCCCGATGTCCTTCGGCGAATATACGGAACAACAAAGCAACCAATGTGTCCCCAAAGTCTGACCTAACAGACGCGCCGTACCTAGCATACCGCTGGCTCCACCGCTTCTATGAGTGGGTGCGGAAGAAACAATGGTTACATTATTGGGCGTCTGGAACAGCCCGAAGCCCATACCACAGAGTGCCATTCGCCAGATGATATTCCATTCTGCCGGATGGGTGGGAAGCAAATAGAGTGTGAATAGGCCGGTAGCGAAGATAGTCATGCCGATACCTCCTAGCAATCCGGGATGTACTTTCTCTACCAGTCTGCCTGCAAGTGGTGCGGTCAAGATGGTAGCCAATGGCCAGGGGGTAAGTAACAAACCGATCTCTACGGCGCTGTATCCCAATATATTCTGCATAAAAAAAAGGTAAGGAAACCATAGCCAGCATCTGGGCGGTGAATGAAGTGATGGAAGTACCGATAGAAAGAGCGAAAATAGGAATCTTCAGCAAATCTACAGGCAGGATAGGGGTTGTTTCCTTCAGTTGGCGACGGATGAAATAAGTGCCGATTATGATTAACAATACCAATTGTATGGCAATGAATTTTCTGTTCTCAGCGTGTGCAAAACCTTCCAAAGTATAAATTAACAAGCCGAAAGTCAATGCGTTGGCTATTGCACTGATTCTATCAAACTTATGTTTTACATCTGAAGCCGGATTATGCGGTAATAACCGATGCCCGATTACTAATGCAGCCAATCCCAAAGGTATATTAATTACGAATAACCAATGCCAGCTTCCCAATGTCAGGATACTGCCTGCGATGGACGGGCCTGCAGCAGCCGAAACAGCTACCACCATGGCATTTACCCCCATTCCGCGTCCTAGTATCTGCGGCGGGTAAATTAAACGGATAAGGGCGGTATTGACACTCATCACACAGGCTGCACCGAAACCTTGAATGATACGGGAAACGGTCAGCATCCAGAAAGAGTCCGAGAAGGCGCAGGCCGCAGAGGCACCCACAAAAATGGAGATACCGGTCAGGAATATTCGTCTGTAACCATAAATATCACCTAATGAGGCAAATGATAGTAAGGTCATGGTAATCACCAATTGGTAGGCATTAATAATCCAGATGGCATTGGCGGGGGTGACATCGAAATCGTGTGCCAGCGTGGGTAATGCGATATTCATAATGGTTCCGTCCAGTACGGACATCATGATAGCCAGCAGTACGGCTACCACCGCAAAATATTGTTTAGGTATAAATGCGATCTTTTCTTTGCTCATGATGCAAAATTAACGGAAATCGGCCAGATTAGGTTTAATTTCTTCTAAATAATTACGATTCCAATGTTAAAGAACCGGGAATTTATAGAATGGTTAAGGAATAATGCTTATCTTTGCAGCCGTTAAAAACAGTGGAGAGATTTGAGTAGCTTGCAACCACAGAAAAAAATGCTAAAAAATACATTGACTTTCTTATTTACATCTATCTACTCTGATAACTTCCCAAGGTGGTTAACGAATTAACTTTTAATTTTTAATTCTTAATTTTCAAATTAGAATGGGATATTTATTCACATCCGAATCGGTGTCTGAAGGACACCCCGACAAAGTGGCCGATCAAATATCGGACGCTGTGCTTGACAAACTGTTGGCCTATGACCCCAGTTCAAAAGTAGCTTGCGAAACTCTGGTTACTACCGGTCAGGTAGTGCTGGCTGGAGAAGTGAAAACCAAAGCGTACGTTGACATGCCTCTCATCGCACGCGAAGTAATCAAGAAAATCGGCTATACCAAAGCGAGTATATGTTCGAGAGCAATTCGTGCGGCGTGCTGAGCGCCATCCACGAGCAGAGCCCCGACATCAACCGCGGCGTGGAACGCCAAAACCCAATGGAACAAGGGGCAGGCGACCAAGGCATGATGTTCGGTTATGCCACCAATGAAACGGAAAACTACATGCCGCTATCCCTCGACCTCAGCCACAAAATCCTGCGTGTATTGGCCGAAATACGACGCGAAGGCAAAGAAATGACGTACTTGCGTCCCGATGCCAAAAGCCAAGTGACGATTGAATATGACGATAACGGGAAACCGGTTCGCGTAGACACGGTTGTGGTTTCCACACAACATGACGAGTTTATCCAACCGACCGACGGCAACCAAGAAGAAGCCGACCGGAAGATGTTGGACAAGATACGACAGGATGTCATTACAATCCTGATGCCGCGTGTCATTGCCGAGATTCACGACCCGGCCATACTCCGACTGTTTGACGAACATATCACTTACCACGTGAACCCCACCGGTAAATTCGTGATAGGCGGTCCTCACGGCGATACCGGACTGACCGGCCGTAAGATCATAGTAGACACCTACGGGGGCAAAGGTGCCCACGGCGGAGGCGCCTTCTCCGGGAAGGATCCCTCCAAAGTAGACCGTTCGGCCGCATACGCCGCACGCCACATCGCCAAGAACATGGTGCAGCCGGAGTGGCCGACGAAATGCTAGTGCAAATCAGCTATGCCATCGGTGTGGCACGCCCTGTGAACATCTACGTCAATACTTACGGACGCAGCCATGTCAGCCTGAGCGACGGAGAGATTGCGCAAAAGATAGACGCGTTGTTCGACCTGCGGCCGAAAGCCATCGAAGACCGCCTGAAACTCCGCAATCCCATTTATGAAGAGACTGCGCTTACGGCACATGGGACGCCAACCGCAGACCGTGACCAAGGAGTTCCACAGCCGCTATATGCCTACCAAGACCCTCGAAGTGGAACTCTTCACGTGGGAGAAATTGGATTATGTTGCTCAAATCAAAGAAACATTCGGACTATAAGATGAACGCGATTCAGTCAGTGTGTGTATACTCGGCTCCAGTACGAAAATAGCCGATTGCTATTTCCGGGCTGCACGGGAATTGGGTGAACTCTTGGGACACCATGCATCCGTCTGGTGAACGGTGCCGGAAACCTCGGGCTTATGAGAGCCTGCGCCGATGCCTGCCTGGAAGCCGGAGGCAAGTGACCGGCGTGATTCCCCGTTTCATGGTGGAACAAGGTTGGCAACACCCCGGGCTTACGGAACTGATTGAAACGGAAGACATGCACACCCGCAAGCAGACAATGGCCCGCCTTTCAGACGGTGTCATTGCCTTGCCGGGCGGATGTGGCACGTTGGAAGAATTGCTCGAAATCATTACGTGGAAACAACTCGGACTATATCTGAACCCCATTGTAGTACTGAATACAAACGGATTCTATGATCCTTTGTTGAAAATGCTCGACCGAGCCGCCGAAGAGCATTTCATGCGTCCGGCCCATTTGGACATCTGGAAAGTGGCTTCCACTCCTACAGAAGCCATCGACTTATTGTACTCCACTCCTGTCTGGGACAAGGAAATCCGCAAGTTTGCCGCCATTTGAACATGAAAGACTCACTTCAAACGGCTCTTCCGGCACACGAGAACGCTTCGTATCCCCTCCGGCAGAAATTCAACCCGAAACAAATCATTGAAAGCCTGCCCGCTGATGCCACACCGGCCCAACAGGATTCTGCCATCCAGGCGATGCTGCCTCCACGTCCGACCGTGCGTTCGACACGTCCCGACACCCTGAACCTTCCGGGATGGCAGATACCGTCGGCCAAAAGTACCCTCTCCGTACAAGGCATCCGATACGATGAAAACTTTTTCAGCACCTCGCCCTATTACCATGCTGAAACAAACATCCGCCCAACCGGCATGGATGCCGACCCGTTACCCTACCTGTTACGCCACGATGACTGGGTCACGGGCATCCTGCTCTGCTGTTTCCTAGTAGTCATGACCATCTTCGCCAACAGCAAAAAGTTTATCAAACAACGCTTACAGGACTTTTTCCTCAACCGCATGGACAAGGAGAAACTTTTCTCGATAGAGACGGGCCGCGAAATGCGCCACGCCGTTTTCCTTTATATGCAAAGCGGATTGCTCGTCAGCCTTTTTTTCTTCGATTACACACAAACTACCCGGGACCTCTTCATGTCCCCCGTTTCCTCCCATACCCTATTGGGAATCTATGTTTTGATTTGTTGGACTTACTTAGGATTCAAGCAACTGTTTTACACGTTTGTCAATTGGATCTTTTTTGACAAAGAACGCAGAAGTACCTGGCTCAAATCATATTCATTCCTCATTCGGCCGAAGGAGTACTGCTCTTTCCGCTTGCTCTAATCACAGTCTTTTTTCAATCTTCCGACCCACGATGTGATATTATGTTTATGCCTGTTGTTGGGTTTCATCAGACTTCTACTCTTTTATAAAACTTTTTTGTATATTTTTCCCAAAAATTCATGGTTTTTTCCATTTAATTTATGTACTTTTGTGCCCTTGAAATGCTGCCTTTGTGCGGCTTATGGCAAGCACTTACATATACGAACGACATACTATTATAAAATATTTGGACACTTATGATTAAAGAAGTATTCTGGATTTCACAACCCCTAAACCAAACCATCCCGAACGAAATTCTTCCTTAGTTTCGAAG
>ENA-OQAN01000131-OQAN01000131.1-human-gut-metagenome-genome-assembly--contig:-NODE-131-length-39879-cov-7.178004_pt1 | contig 39879 bp, 46 predicted proteins | sample MGYA00242735_ERZ504527 | MGnify/ENA primary metagenome ERZ504527 (study PRJEB26092, sample SAMD00036230) | human gut metagenome | host: Homo sapiens | study: EMG produced TPA metagenomics assembly of... | reverse complement strand
AGGAACGCAAAAAATACATTCCTCCTATGACTCATCCATGGAGAAGACAGAGTTTTACTATCTTCCGAGACAAGCAAACGCACCGAATGGCATTGAATTAATTCGGTGCTAATAATTTACTTTTTTTGAGACATTTTCAATTTGAGTTGACAAAAAAATAGGACAAATCGTCCTATTTCCATAATTTTTCAGGATATACACCATCTTCAATTAATTGTTTAAAGGCATTTTGTACATATTCCTTATCTTCAGCATATGTTACACCAAACCATTTATCATGCGTTTCAAGTACCTTCACATTGATACGATCTTCTCTCAATAATTCAGCCACAATATTTGGAAGCAAATACTCCTTCTTCATCGGATTATCTGAAATATTTGATAAGAAAGTACTAAAATCCTTTTCTAAATAGTCTAAGAAATCTGGATAACCAGCCCACATATTCATAGAAACATTACTTTCTGGTTTTGCCCAAGCCTCTACTTCCGGATTATCACATACGATTTTATCCCCTTCAGCCTTGATTCCAGTTGTTTCATAAACTTCTTTTAATAAATTATTATCATCCACTTTACATACACCACGAGTTACAGTTCCATTCTCACTTAAAGTGTTCTTTAAAATGAATCCAGCCATGCCCATGTCAAATTCTTTTCCCATTTTCGCATGTTCAACCAAGAAATCATGTAACTTCACAAATGCTTCTTTTCCATAATAATCATCCGCATTAATAATCACATATGGTGTATCTACAACACTTTTCGCACATAATACAGCCTGCCCTGTTCCCCAAGGTTTTGTACGACCTTCAGGACAAGTAAATCCTTCTGGTAAATCATTAATATCTTGGAATACATATTCTACATCCATATAATTTTGGATACGATTACCTATTACTTCTTTAAATTCCTCTTCAATATCCTTACGAATAATAAACACGACTTTATCGAAGCCAGCTTCTTTGGCATCATAGATTGAGTAATCCATAATGATTTCTCCATTTGGACCCATTTTAGCTAACTGTTTGATTCCACCACCAAAACGAGAACCAATTCCAGCCGCCATAATAATCAATGTTGTTTTCATATTATCAAAAACTCTCCTTGTAAATCAGTATATTTATTATACTAAAATGAAGACATTTTCACAAGTTGACTATAGTTTAGATACGAAACAAACACCAAATGCATTTGGTCCAATATGAACACCAATTGTTGAACCAATACGAACTCGTTCGACATCTAAATCAAGTTTTGATTCTAATTTTTCAACATTCTCTAAACCATATGAATACAATGTATAAACTGGATACAATGTATCAACAATATCTGACTGCATCTTTTCACATACAACACTCGTTGCCTTATTTACTCCACGTGTCTTACCGGCAACCACAACTTCTCCATGGTCTACACAAATAATTGGTTTAATACTTGCTAAAGTTCCAATAGCTGCTGCTGTCTTAGAAATTCTTCCACCCTTAGCCAAATATTCCAATGTATCTAAACCCGCATAAATATGCACATGCTCTTTTAATTCTTCTAAGCCAGATACAATATTTTCAACACTTCTATTTTCATCAATCCAGTTTATTGCCACTTCACATAGTAAGCGAATTCCAGCAACTGCAGTTAATGTATCTACAATATAGATATTTTCATAATCCACCATGTCTTTTGCCAGACAAGCACTTTGATATGTTCCACTTAACTTACTCGATAAAGATAAACAAATCAATGTCTCTTGTTTCTTCTTCACTTCTTCAAAGATATCTAAAAATTCTTGTGGTGATGGTTGTGATGTTTTAAAAAATTCTTTTGAATTCATCATCTTCTCATAAAACGTTTCCTTATCAATATCAACACCATCCAAATAATTCTTTCCTTCAATCTGAATTTGTAATGGCACAAAATATAAATTTTTATTTCTAATCTCTTCTTGCGTATAATCACTTGCTGAATCTACTAATAATCGAATCATATTTTTCTCCTTAGTTAACTTAATTAACTGTTCACATTATATACTATTAAAACTTTCTGTCAAATATTTTAAAAAAATACTTTCTGTCAAATATTTTAAAAAAATACTTGCATTAATTAAAATCATGTAGTAATATAAGTGAGCACTTGTCAAGAAAGATGAGTTTCATATACATGGCGCGTTGGAGAAACGGTTAACTCACATGCCTTTCACGCATGCACTCACGGGTTCGAATCCCGTACGCGTCACCATTGTTAAAATAAAGTCCGAAAGGACTTCTTTTTTTACTTATAATACTTTTTCAGAAAATTTAACACTTATTTTTTCATTAATTTGCGTAAACCCTTTCATAGATGATATAATCTAAATCATTGAGAAAGGGTGTTTATATTATGCACAATAAACGTAGTACATTTTCTGGCAAATTAGGATTTGTCTTATCGGCTGCTGGAGCCAGTGTTGGCCTTGGTAACATTTGGCGATTCCCTTATTTAGCCGCAAAATACGGAGGAGGAATCTTCCTACTTATTTACATTGTTCTGGCCTTAACTTTTGGTTATACAATGATCATAGCCGAAACAACACTAGGTAGAATGACAAAGAAAAGTCCAGTGGGAGCTTTTCATACTTTCGCAAAGACAAAGTTTGCATCATTTTCCGGATGGATCAATGCCATTATTCCAATTTTGATTGTACCCTATTATTCTGTAATCGGAGGATGGGTCATCAAATATTTATTTGAGTATTTAAAAGGCGACGCAAAGTTACTGGCTACTGACACATATTTTTCAAACTTCATTTCAAACGGAGTATCTACAGAAATATGTTTTATACTCTTTACTTTCTTTACACTCGCCATCATTTATGCAGGTGTTCAAAACGGAATTGAAAGAGTATCCAAATTTATGATGCCAGTTCTTGTCGTATTATCTGTAATCATTGCAGGATATTCAATCAGTCGACCTGGCGCATTTGAAGGTGTTAAATATTTCTTAATTCCTAATTTTGATAATTTTTCATGGATGACCGTAGTAAGTGCTATGGGACAAATGTTCTATTCGTTATCCATTGCGATGGGTATCTTGATCACATTTGGTTCTTATATGAAAAAAGACGTTTCCATTGAAGGTTCAACAGAAAACGTAGAAATTTTCGATACAGCCATTGCGATCATGGCAGGTTGATGATCATTCCAGCTGTATTTTCTTTTTCAGGTGGAAACATGGAAACATTAAAAGCTGGACCATCCTTGATGTTCATCACAATCCCTAAAGTATTCGCAAGTATGGGACTAGGCACAGGTATCGGTATCATTTTCTTCTTGTTGGTGTTATTTGCGGCTATCACAAGCTCTATTGCGCTAACCGAAAGTGCTGTTTCCACATTCCAAGATGAATTACATTGGTCTAGAAAAAAATCTACAATCATTTTAGGCATTATTATGATTGGGTTAGGAACACTTTCATGTTTAGGTTATGGTCCATTGTCAAACGTAACAATCATCGGAATGCAGTTTTTAGACTTCTTTGATTTTTTGACAAACTCAGTCATGATGCCAATTGCTGCCATTGCGATTTGTATCTTTGTTTCAAGAGTTATTGGATTAGAAAAAATCGAAGAAGAAATAACACAAGATGGAAATTCATTCAAGCGTAAGAAAATATTCAATTTCATGATCCAATACTTATGTCCAATTTTCGCATTCATAATTTTATTAAGTTCGATTGCGAACGCATTTGGATTCATAGCCATGTAAGCTTAGCTTGTGCTAAGCTTTTTTTGTGCACACTTTTAATGTAAACTAATTACAGGAGGTAGTTTATGAACATTACAGTATATTTAGGATCAACCTATGGAAATGACCCAGACTTTAAAACAAAAATAATAGAATTAGGAACATGGATTGCCAAAAACAATCATACATTGGTGTTCGGCGGATCTAAAACCGGATTAATGGGAGAACTAGCCAATAGCACATTAAATGCGGGTGGCAAAGTAATTGGTGTAGAAGCACAAATGTTTGTGGATGAAGGTGTCCACATGGATAACCTTACCGAGCTGTACATTGAAAAAGACATTGCCGATCGAAGAACAAGAATGATTGAACTTGGTGATGCTTTCATTGCCTTTCCAGGCGCAACTGGAACATTAGAAGAAGTCAGTGAAATCTTATCAAAACTTTCACTGTACCAACTTGAATGTCCATGCATTTTCTATAATGTGAATGGATATTACGATCATTTAAAAGCATTCCTACAGCACATGATTGATTGTGAATTATCCACACCAAAGCAGCAACAAAACATTTATTTCTTAGATTCATTAAATGAAATCGCAAACGTATTAAAGGACGAGTAAATTTTCTCGTCCTTCTTTATTATGATAATTGTTTTAATATCCACTCTTTATCATTCGTTGTCTTCATTTTATTAAGTACGGTCTCATCTTCAAGGGCCAAACATATTTTAGATAACACTTCCATATGTTCTCCACCCTTACCTGCAATACCAATCACAAGCTGTGCTTTTTCATCCCCAAACTGAATTCCATTTGGATATTGAAGCAATACGATACCTGTTTTATGAATCACATCATCACCATGTGTAGTGCCATGAGGAATAGCCAATCCCATACCAATATATGTAGTTACTAATTCTTCACGTTCTAACATAGCCGGTATATAAGCACCATCCACATAGCCTAATTCTCTTAACAACTTACCAGCCTCTGTAATCGCTTCTTCTTTTGATACAGAAGGAAGGTTTAATTTAATTCCATCCAATTGAATAACATCTTCTTGAACCGGTTTTACTTCGTCCTCTTCCTTAACTGCTTCTGTCATAATCGAATCTCCAGTCGACAACTGGAAGAACAAATTATCTAAAGCTGGATCTGCCAAGAAGTTTGATATTGTAACTATTTTCGCAAAAGGTGCAGATTTTTTTGCACGCTCTACCAAAGTTTCTTGTACGACCGCAACATCACAATCCACTGGAATATTATCCACAGAAGTATTCATTACCGTTAAGTCTGGTCGCACACCTTTTAAACGGTTTCTAAATTTAGTAGCTCCCATTGCACTAGATCCCATACCTGCATCACACGCGAATACGATTTTACGAACCAAAGAAACATCTAATAAAGCTTCACTTCTTCCTTTACTTTCAGCTTTCATAGACTGTACCTTTTTACTAGCTTCATCCAAATTCTTTTCTTGTGCAAACTTCACAATCGGACTTGCCACCAAGAATGAAATGCCAGCCGCAATCAAAACACCTAATGCTGTCATGAACACAGAGCCTTTTTCTGCCATAGACAAGAAAGCAATAATTGAACCTGGACTTGATGGACCTTTCAATCCAATATTGAAAATAGAGTAAAATGCAATTGCACAAATATTCCCTAAAATTGGAGCAACGATCACAACTGGATTCATCAAAATATATGGAAAATAAATTTCATGAATTCCACCTAAGAAATGGATAATAATAGCTCCAGGCGCAGAATCTTTCGTTGCTTTATCTTTCGCAAATAACCAATAAGCTAATAGTACACCTAAACCAGGACCTGGATTAGCCTCCAACATATACATTATGGATTTGCCTGTTTGTGCAGCTTGTTCAGCTCCAATTGGTGTAAATATTCCATGGTTGATCGCATTGTTTAAGAATAAAACCTTAGCCGGTTCAATAAAGATTGCTACCAAAGGAATCAATCCTTTATTTACAAGTATATCAACTCCATATGTTAACACAGTCAAAACACCTGTCATAAAAGGGCCAATAATATAGTATCCTAATATCGCAATCAACATACCTAAAATACCGACAGAGAAATTATTGATCAACATTTCAAAGCCAGCAGGCATATGTCCATCCATCATTTGATCAATTTTTTAATTACCCAGCCAGAAAATGGTCCCATAACCATAGCTGCCATCAACATAGGTTGTCCTTGGGTTCCACCAACACCGGCAATACATCCAATAATTGCAATCGAGCCCATCACAAGTCCACGATCACCGCCAGCCATTCTTCCTCCGGTTGCCGCAATTAATACTGGTAATAAATAAGTCAACATATATGGTTGAATCGATGCCAATTGTTCATTTGGCAACCATCCGTCCGCAATAAATAAAGCCGTTATAAATCCCCAAGCGATAAAAGCACCAATATTGGGCATAACCATCGCAGATAAGCTTTTACCAAGCTTTTGAAGAGTTGTTTTCATAATTGTCCTTTCTTAGGACTTCTTTAATATACAGATAGTCCTCGTTTTTCACATTCTTGTTTAAAACTATCTGAAAGTAACGAATCACTGATCAACACGTCCACTTGATCTAAATCACAAATTGTATATGTACCCTTTCTTTCCACTTTGCTAGAATCCATTAACACAATCACTTTTTTTAGATCTTTCAATTGCCTTTCGCTTTAACTCACAATCCTCTAAAGATTCACATGTAAACCCCGTATCTTTCGCATAACGAGTTACACCAATAAACGCAACATCAAAGTTGACCTTCTCTAAGCAGCGAAGTCCATCCATTCCATTCACACTAAAACTTTGCATATTTAGATTTCCACCTGTCACAAACACTTTCGATTTAGAAAGTTTTGCCATCTCTATAGCACACGTTAAGCCACTTGTATAAAAAATATTATTTTGATTATTTAAAACATGTGCCAACATTGTAGTCGTACTGCCTGAATCCACAAAAATTGTCTTAGCTGGTTCTACAAATGATAATGCCTTTTGCGCTATCTCTTTCTTTTCGTTTACATTCCGTCCGTAACGAAGTTTTAATACATCATCATTTCCAGAAACCACATCCATAGATTTGGCTCCCCCATGAATTCGAACAATTCTTTTAGCTTGATCTAAATATTTTAAATCCGTACGCAATGTCATTTCAGACACAGAAGGAAATTTTTCTTTTAATTGTGTAAAAGTTACCGTTTGGTTTTCATTCACAAACTCTACAATTTCGTTTCTTCTTTGATCCATTACTTCCATACAATACCTCCTGTATTTACTGTATTTAGTATACACAAGATTCTCGGTTTAATAAAATCTATTCTTGTTCAAAATGAGCCAATAAATATTCTTCGGCTTCAGGACACCACAATCCCTTATGCGCATCTACAATATCTGCCAACGCAGTATATCGATCATCTTTTTCTCCCATTTTTCTTAAATCTGTCAATGCAACCAATGGCATATTTAAATGTGTATAAATTAGTTTCTTACCACCTGGAATTTTAGGTAGATTCAATGTTGTTTCAGCTGCTGCATTCAAACCACCAATATGCGTAACCATAACAGCTGGATCAATACGATTTTCTGCTGTTAAGCGTAAAGATTCAATCATATCATCTGTATTTCCACCTGTAGTTCCCATTACGTGTGTTGAGTTATAGTGAACATCATAGAAATTCATTCTTGCACTAAACTGTTTGTCCGTAGGTCCCGCAAAGAAATTTAAACATCCATCACGACCTAATACAGCGCTTGACAATTCCACAACCGCTTCAACCGGTGCATAACAGAATACATCATCAAAACCAGTTCCACCTGTAATTTCTTTTAAGCCGGCTGCAGGATTTTCCATCTTTCCTGTATTCACGAAATGCAATTCAATTCCATCAGCTGCCGCTTCTTCAACTGGGAATAAGTGAGCTGCTCGATCTAATCTTTCTTGATTTACGTCCGCAACCACTACCATTTTAGGGCGAATATCTCTATGCAACGCATATGTTAATGCGCCAAGTCCCATAGGGCCTGCTCCTGCAAGAATCGCAAGTTTTCCATCTTTCTTAATTCCCATTTCATGTTTATACACACCCATATGTGTATGATAAGCTGCATTAAACGCTCCAATCGAACATGACATTGGTTCAGCTAAACTAGCTTCATAATACGCTTTACCTTTATATTCAAGTAAGCATCCTAGCTCCATTACTTCAGCTGGAATAATGCAGTAAGTTGTATCTCCACCAAAAAATTCATAAGAATAACCAGGTGACCACATTGTTCCTTTATAGTTTAATGCTGGTTGTAAAGTAAACTTCATTCCCGGTTTAAATTTGTCTTGATGCTTAGCACCAACCTTAACAATATCACCCGCCATTTCATGTCCCATAATAGCTGGATGATCCGCAACATCTTCATGAACACGTTTATGATTCACTCCTAAGATGGCACATTTGTAAGTTGACATACAGACACTGTCTGAGACAACCTTTACTAAAATCTCATCTTCCTTAATTTCTGGTAATTCAAATTCGTCTAATCTTAAATCATTAGCTCCATGTAATCGCACTGCCTTTGCTTTCATTTCAAAAGTCTCCTCTCTCTGTAAATTGTTATTTCAAAAGCTACATCTACATAATAACCGAATTATTTTAATTGTCAACTGTTATTTCAAAAATGTTTCACTTGCGAAACAACAATAAAAGGAGTATCCTATAATCAGATAAAGAAAAGGAGATCATTATGATTTATACAATTACTTTTAACCCCTCTTTAGACTACGTTATTCAAGTCGATCATTTTAAGCCTGGTATCATTAATAAAACAAAATTCGAAGAAATCCTTCCTGGAGGAAAAGGCATTAATGTTTCAATTGTCCTATCCAATCTTGGACACGAAAGTACAGCCTTAGGTTTTATGGCAGGTTTTACAGGAGAAGAAATTGAACATCGATTAGAGAGTTATGGAGCTAAAACAGATTTCATTCATGTAAAGAAAGGATTATCTAGAATCAACGTAAAAATGAAATCTGATGAAGAAACAGAAATCAATGGTATGGGGCCTGATATTCAGCCAGAAGACATTCAAGAATTATTCAATCAATTAGATGATCTAACAGAAAAAGATATTCTCGTTATTTCAGGAAGCATCCCAAGTACTTTACCAGATACAATGTATGAACAGATCATGGAACGAGTTCAGAAAAAGAAAATAAAAGTTGTTGTCGATGCGACAAACAACCTTTTATTAAAAGTATTAAAATATAAACCTTTTTTAATTAAGCCAAACAATCATGAGTTAGGTGAAATCTTCAATGTCGAATTAAACACTCGAGATGAAGTCATTCCTTACGCCAAAAAGCTACAGGAAATGGGTGCTCAAAACGTATTGATTTCTATGGCAGGACAAGGTGCAGTGCTTGTAAGTGATAATAATGAAGTGATTCAAAGTAAAGCACCAAAAGGAGAAGTAGTGAATTCTGTTGGTGCTGGTGATTCGATGGTTGCAGGTTTCCTTGCCGGATATTTAGAAACAAGCGACTACTCAAAAGCCTTTATCAACGGTTTATGTTGTGGTAGTGCAAGTGCCTTCCAAGTAGGTCTTGCAACTAAAGAAGATGTAGAAAACATAAAGAAAACTCTTAGCGAAAACTAAGAGTTTTTTTCTTTATTATAGTAATCCAATAGCTGATGCTACAATTGACAATACGATGATCGCTACGATTAATACGATTGGACTGACTTGTTTTTTCTTCAACAACCAGAAGCACAATAATGTTACACACATTGGCAAGAAGTTAGGGAAAATTTTATCAAAGAATTCTGTTTGTACTGCAACTTTGATTCCACCATCAACTTCGATAACTGGCAATAAGTTAATGGATACATAAGAAGCAATCAAAGCTCCAATTACAGTAATACCTAAGATCGTTGCTGCATTGGCAATTGTGTCTGAGTTTTCAGTAATAATATCAATTGATTTTGTACCTAAGTTATATCCTAAGTGTGTCCACACTATACGTAAGATCCAAATTGCTAAATATACTAAGAAGAAAATGATTGGTCCAAGAATGGATCCTTGAGAAGCAAATGAACAAGAAATTCCGGCAACGATTGGTAAAATTGTAAACCAGAAAATCGCATCTCCAATACCAGCGATTGGTCCGAATAATGCTAATTTCAAACCTTTAATAGTATCGTGATCTGCGCCACCTTCTTCTAATGACATCATCAATCCCATTAAGAATCCTACTAAGTTAGGGTGTGTATTAATGAATTCCAAGTTATCTGTCATTGCTAATGACAACGCTTCTTTATCGTCTCCATGAATCTTTTTCAATACCGGTAACATTGACCATAAGAAACCACAAGCTTGCATACGTTCATAGTTAAATGAAGCTTGCAAGAATGAAGAACGAATACCTAGCATGGTAATATCGTGTTTAGTTAATTTTTTAGATTCCGACATTATCGTCACCTCCAAAGCTGTCAATAGAAGCATTTTGTAAAGCTTCTTCTATATCTTGTTTGCGTTGTTTTGCACCAAAGAAATCAATTAATGCGAAAACTGTACCTAACAAAGCAACTGGCAATAAGTTAGGCATATCGCAGAAGCTTGCCATTAAGAAACCAGCAATAAAGTATGGTGTGTATTTTGCTTTCATCATTACACGTAACAACATACCAAATCCAACGGCAGGTAAAATACCACCAGCAACTTCTAAACCGTGAGTAATGACTTCTGGTAAAGAATTAACAAACATCTTCATTGGTTCTTGGGCAACATATGTACACAAGAAAGCTACAACACCATAAGAAATAGAAACGATTGCCATTGTCGTTAAGTTAATTTTCGCAATCGCACCCGTATCTGCTTCAGAAGCAGCCTTATCTGCTTTTCCCATAAAGAATGAGAATGCTGAATAATAGAACAAAATTAAATATTGTCCTAAGAATGAGAATGGTAAACATAAACCAAGAGCAGCTGATGGTTGACAACCTGTAGTATACGCCAATACAGTTCCCATCAACCGGCAAATACAGGGTTAGGTGGCTGAGTTCCTCCGGCAGGAGTTAATCCCGCAAAGGCAAGTTCAATCAAAGCACCAACTTTTAATCCTAAAACAACATCACCTAAAATGATACCTGTAAATGTAGATACCATTAAAGGTCTAAACACGAAGAAGGCTTCCAAGAAGAAATCAAGACCAACAATAATTGTCATGATTGCTAATAGGATACCTTGCATTAATGTAATCTGCATAATATCTCTCCTCTACTAATTTCTAAATTTCTGTTTTTACGTCTCCAGGAACGTCCTGAATATATACATGTACGCCTTTTGAAGAAATGTATTTCAAATCTTCCATATCTTGGTCGTCCACATATACCTTTTTAGTTAACTGATGTTTTCCTTCTGAAAAGTGCATGTTGCCAACATTTACTTCTTTAATAGGAACACCCTTATCAATTAGAGTTCTTACATCCTGTGGTGTTTTTGCGACAATAAATATTTTTTGATTCGGTGCTGCACGACCAATTATCGCAGCTGTTTTCTCAAGTGAGAAAAAACGAATTCCTACACCAGATGATTTTGCAGTAACACTCATAAGTTGCTGCTGAATCTTGTCTTGGCTAGCTTCATCGTTCGCAACAAGAAGAAGATTAGCTCCAATTGTCTTTGTCCATGTAACTCCTACTTGTCCATGAACCAATCGATTATCGATTCTTGTTAAAAGTATATTCGGCATATATATCAGCCTCCTCTCACTCTTTTAATAGCAAAAAGCGTGCCAACTATTGTCGAACACGCTTTTCATTGATTTATTCATCAAAATTAAAATAATTCAGTAAATATCGAATTTCAGGTATCGGAATTTCGACACTATATCTATATTCCACGCCACTAAAAATATTCTTTATATTCTCAATCAAATCCGGATATTTCTTTTCGAATTCCTCCATGCCTTCAGATTCCATAATTCCTTGACGCAAAATTAACCTTTCAATCAAACAACTCAAATGCACATACACACCCACTTTTGTCGTAATATCCAGTGAACATTGAAATAATTTTTCTAATTCAGATACAATTTCTTCCACATCCTCCATAACTTTTTGAGGATTTAATATTGTTAAATGATTTACAATATTATCTAAAGTAAAGTTCTTGGCAATATTTTCATTAAACATTCTAAGTTCATCATCCGATAAATATTTTCCAATCAATTCATGCAAATAATGGACCTCATCATTTGTCACAATATTTTCCATCGGCATATATTTAACACCAGGAACCTTCGGATCCAATGTACCAATCAACATTTTCACATCATATTCTGAAAATATATTATCCTCTACACCATGTGTAACTAACGATTGATAATCATAAGGAATAATTTCTAAAGGTATTGATTTAGGTAAAGAATTTTTTAACAATTCGCCAATTTTCTTTGCTGAACCAAATCCCGTAGCACAGACTGTCAATATAGCCTCTGTCTTCTGTTTACTTTCAATAAATTGATAACTCATCTCATAATTTTCTTTGATGGTTTTAATAATTTGACGAGCATGCATATGTTGCTTCATCAAGTTACCCACTTCTAAAGCAGAAGCTGTAGAAACATTATTTATTATTCCAATATTACAATCAGATAAAGGGTTTATTCTTTCATAAATATCTTCTAAACTTCCCATATCTACCATAAGCATCAATTCTTTTACAGGTGCTTTTCGCCTCAAATAATCATCTACCATTAAACACATCTTATCGATAGAAATTTGTACTTCCATATCCATTCCATCAAACACATGCTGATTCAAAATATAATTTACCGTATCCGCTATACTTGATGCCGTTGAATATCCGTGACAAAGAATCAATCCTACCGTTCCATTATGTTCAATCTTGTCGTCGTTTGCGACCGTCAAAGTAATCACGACCTGCATAAATTCATCCATTTGAATATCTAGATTCAGAGCAATATTTTCAATAATTTCCTGAGCAATACTGTAGGCTCTAGGAAATTGTCGTCGAACTTGCGTTGAAAATGCCATAATTGAATCATAATTTGAAGCAATCCAAATCTTGGTATCCGTTATATCTTTACCATACTCCATAAATAATTTAGAATACATTTTGATTTTACTATTCGGCACTACAAACGCATATTTATTCATCACGATTGAATAGATCTTATCCACAATTTTCAATAAATATACTTCGTTCGTTGTTCCCAACGTGTATTTTTGTTTAAAGAACAAATAATCAATAAAATTTTGAATCAATACTTTACTTTGATCAACAACCTTAGAAAAATCCTCTTCCCCTTCAAATGCATTCAATAATTTCGCATAAAACTGTAATAAAGGAATGACCGGCTTTAACTCTCCTTTTAAATCGTGTATCGAAAATAAAGTCTCATTATCTCGTGAATGCGTCTTTAGCTGCATTGATTTGATCGTTTCAAAAAAATAGGATGGAAGATCCAACAGATGAATTTGTAAAATATCAGAGGACTGATTCAACAATCCCTTTGCACAAGTCGCCTTAATGGTGTTTTTTAGTTCACCAATATTTCCCTTAAACTCATAATCAAGAAAAGTTGAATAAGCTAAATTTGAAATATACATATATTTTCCTAGCTTTGACTCTTCCTCTTCAAGTAAGCGATAAATCAACTCTCTTTTTTCTAATAATGGACGATCCTTTAATGAAGGAACACTCACTGTGATTGGAATTCTTCGAAGCAATGTCTTTAACAAGGCATCCTGAGGATTTTCTGTTGTCGCAAAAATCAAGCGACACTTTGACTTATACCAATTATCATTATCCCCTACTTTATGATAAATCCCCTTATCCATGAATTGAAACAACTTTTCCTGGCATTCCGCCTTTAAGCAATGAACCTCATCCAAAAAAAGTACACCACCATTCGCAAGACTGATTAATCCATCCTGATCTTCTTCAGCCGAAGTATAGGCACCCTTAACATGTCCAAAAAGGTTAGAAGTTAATAATTCTGGGTTATTCGCATATTCTGAGCAGTTTACGGAAACAAAGCGTGAATTTGATTCAATCACACCTTGATGCAAGGCATAGTCGTACATCGTATTTGCCAACAAAGTCTTACCTGTTCCAGTGGGACCATAAATCATGATAGGTAAACCATTATCCGGATAACACATGGCTGCTTTACATTGTTCAATAATCGAAGATAAAGAACCATTGTATCCAATCAATTGATCAAAATCATGTTCCTTTTGTGCCATTAATAAATTAAAAGACGCAAATTCATTCCCAATAAAACGGACATTCCATTTCTTGATCAAAGCTGATTTATCAAAGAAATATACGGGACGTGAATTCACCTTTACAATAGATTCGTCTTTTAATCCTTCATTTAAATATTGTGAAACTGTATTTCGACTCAAATTCAAAGAAGTTGCTAAATCATTCGCCGTAAATATTTCATTTTCCTCAATATTATTTTCTAAAGTACGCTGCTTAATTTCCTCGTACACCAGTTGTTTACTCGTCATTTCCTCACCTTTTTCAATCGTTCAAAATCAATTTTATCTATAATTTCATCTAAAGTGCCAGGTACATCTTGATAATAAAAATGAAATCCCTGATCTATTAATTCATTCATCTCATCTACATCCACTTCGGATACATACATTTTCTTATTAAAGGGTACTCTTCCTCTACCATAATGAATATTACCTATATTCACAGTTTGTGGAGTTAATCCATTTTTAAACATTTCATAAACCGTTTGAATATCTCTTACAACCACAAATAATCTTTGATTGCTTTCGTTATGTCGCAAGACCTGCATGAAGTCCGCAATCGAATAAAAACGAATATCCACATTGCTAGCTTTCGCAATTGTCTTCATCATTTTTTGTGAAAATACATTGATAGCCGTCTCATCATCTACCACTACAATTGTATCTATGTTTAACGCATTGACCCAAGTTACCCCAACTTGACCATGAACCAATCGATTATCAACACGAATCAATTCTATTTTTGCACGCATATCAATATCCGTCCTTTCATTACTATTATCTTTAATTCTATCAACTTTTTCAAAAGAATGATATAGTGTATCCATGAAGCAAAATATCACAATCAAACCCGAACTTAAAATTAAACAATCTTTTAATTCTCAAAAGGAACAAAGTCTTAAAATCCTTTCTTATAATACAAAAGACTTAAAAGAATACTTATGCAAGCAAGCACAGACAAACCCATTTCTAACATATACGGCTGAGGCAGATGCATTCCTTGAGTATGATCATTCTACACGAAGTTTATATGACAAAATTGAAGCTGAACTTAAAAGCACAAATCAAACAATCCCTGAAGATTTATATCAATATTTAATTAGCCTTTTAGATTCAAATGGTTACTTCAAAACGGCTCCATTCCTTGCTAGCTATTCCGAAAAACAACTACAACAGGCCATCTACATTCTTCAAAGAACAGAGCCATATGGATGCTTTTGTAGAAATTTAAAAGAATCATTAAAAGTACAATGTGAACTTAGTGAAAACCCCGCTAGTGAAACAGGGACTATTTTATGTGACTATCTTGAAGATCTGGCATCCCATAACTATGAAAAGATCATACAAGAAACTGATCTTACACTTGATGAGCTTGAAGAAGGATTCCATTTCATTCAAACACTCAATCCTAACCTGCGGCAAATTATTCTACAGATGCGCCCATCTTACAAGCAGAAATCAAAGTTATATATGATGATAAATTTCATTTTGAATGGATCAGCCAAAACTATTCCATTCAATTTGATGATATGAATCATCTTACTAAAGATTTAAGAAAACTAAGAAACGAGGCTAAGCAACTGCTTAATACAGTTCAAAAAAGAAATATGACACTACTACAAATCATGGATACGCTGTGTCATATTCAAAAAGATTTCTTCATTTCAAATAGTCCATTGAATTATTGTACTCTAGAAATGGTAGCCAAAGAATGTGGATTACATGCCTCTACTATATCGAGAGCTATCAATCAAAAAGGTTTTGAATTCAACAATAAATACTATCCAATCAAATATTTATTCTGTCACACAGGATTTAAAGAAATCACATCCGAACAAATCAAACAAAGAATTAAATATTTAATTCAATTGGAAGACAAAACAAAACCATTCAGTGATGAAAGTATCAAGAAAGCATTAGCTAAAGAAAATATCCATATTTCTAGAAGAACCATCACAAAATATCGTGAACAGTTACTAATTCCGTGTGCATCCAAAAGAATCACCAAATAAACACGCATAAACGAAATTAAGTGTTAAAGTCCCTTTAGGCTTTAACCACTTTTTCTGTAGCTTATATTTACTTATTTAATAAATTGTTTTGCAAAATTCCATGTATCTCTACACATATCATCTAGATTCTTTTCAGCTACCCAGCCAAGCTGTTCCTTAGCTCTTGTAGGATCTGCATAACATGTCGCAATATCTCCTGGACGTCTTGGTTTGATCACATAAGGAATCTTAATTCCATTTACTCTTTCAAAGGCATGTACAATATCTAATACACTATATCCTTTTCCTGTTCCCAAGTTACAAATATGTACACCTGGTGTATTGTACTTTTCAATCGCTAATACATGTCCTTTAGCCAAGTCGACCACATGAATATAGTCACGAACACCCGTTCCATCCGGCGTATCATAATCATCCCCAAATACACCAAGTTCTGGAAGTTCTCCAGTAGCCACTTTCATAATATATGGCATCAAGTTATTTGGAATTCCCTTTGGATTTTCACCAATCAATCCAGATTCATGCGCACCAATTGGATTGAAATAACGAAGTAAAGTTACACTCATTTCTGGATTGGCGAATTGCACATCCGTTAAAATTCTTTCCATCATCGCTTTTGTTGAACCATATGGATTTGTAGTAACGCCTAGCTTACAATCTTCTGTTAAAGGAACGACTTCAGGATCTCCATAAACAGTCGCACTTGAACTAAATACAATACTTGGAACATGATACTTTTTCATCATCTTGGCAACCACTAAAGTAGTCATCAAGTTATTTGTATAATATTCAATTGGCTTTTGAACACTTTCACCAACCGCTTTAAAAGCCGCACAATGAATGACCGCATCCAATTTATTTTCCTTAAATACAGCTTCCGTCTTTTCCTCATTTAACACATTAAATTCATAAAACTTAACATGTTTTCCTGTAATTTTATAAATTGAATCCAATACATCTGGTTTTGAATTTGAAAAATCATCAATTACGACAACATCATAACCACTCTCTAATAATTCAACACAAATATGACTACCAATATATCCGGTTCCACCTGTTACTAAAATATTCATTAGTCAATAACCTTGCAGCCACCTAATTTTCTTACTTTTAAGATATGGCAGCTTCCCTTTCCAAATACTTTTTCAATTTCTTCTTTATATGTTTCTACATAGCTATTTTCAACAAAGGCTTGAATCGTTCCGGCAAAACCTCCACCATGAACACGACATACGCCATGATCTTTTAAAATCATTTCAGACATAGCTAAACCTAAAGATACAGCCTGGTTCTTATAGTCAAAGTCTGCATATACGTTTTGAAGGAATTTGTAGCTTGAATTTCCTGATTCTTGAATCAATGTCTTGAAGCCTTCAAAATCATCATTGTTTAATCGTTCTACGATTGTATTCACACGTCTATTTTCGTTGAAGAAATGAATAGCTCTTAAGATTGCACGATCATTATTTAAAGCCGTTCTTAAGTTGGCGATATTTGCATAGAACTCATCTTCATCCACTTCACGAAGTACTTCTTTACCAAAATAGTGAGCAACTTCTTTCATTTCTGTAGGTACAGCACCATAGGCATCTGTTAAATCGGCATGACTTCCCTTTGTATCTACAATACATAAACTGTGATCATATTTTGAGAAATCAACATTCACACTATTTACAATTGGATTTGAAGTATCTTTAAAGTCAATGGAAATAAGTCCACCTACAGCACATGCACATTGATCCATCAATCCACATGGTTTTCCAAAATATACATTTTCTGCATATTGACCCACTTTGGCAATCGTAACCATATCAATTTTCATATCATTGTATAATCCATCAATAATTGTACCAATAATAGATTCGAATGCTGCAGAGCTTGATAGTCCAGCCCCCATTAATACATCACTCGTGATGAAAGCTTTGAATCCACCTACGTTATAGCCTAATTCTTTTAATTTAGAAACTACACCACGAATCAAGGCTTCACTTGTTCCTAGTTCATCTTCTTTTTTGTCTAAATCATTTAAATCAATTGGTTTGATGTCAAAGTCATCAGAAATCACTTTAATTACATGATCTTGTTTAGATACAATTCCAATCGCATCTAAGTTGATAGATCCTGCAAGCACACAACCATGTTGGTGGTCTGTATGATTTCCTGAAATTTCACTTCTTCCAGCAGCACTATAAATGCTCACTTCATCATCTCCAAATAAAGTTTGGTATTTATCTAATGCAGCAGCATAACGTTGTTTTTGATAGTCCAATAAACTTGGATCTGCATATAGATCTTCAATCAATGCATCATATTTACCGGATACTACTTGTTCTTTAATTTCTGTTGTTTTCATTTTCTTACCTCTACCATAATGTCTTTACAAAACGGCTAAAGCCGTCCATCCCTTCATCATCCATTTTATATACGCCGGCATTCTCTAATACAGATACGAATTTCTTTGTGACTTCCATTTCCATGAATGTATCCACATTTGTATAAGAGCATGTTTTTAGGTATTCATACCAGTCTTTGTGTTTTTCAAGTTCTGGATAAGAATCAAAATCTGCTTTTCCAGATAAACATAATTTAATTTGTTCTAACTCTGTTTTTAATCGTGCTGGCAAAATAGCCAATCCCATCACTTCAATCAAACCAATATTTTCTTTTTTAATATGATGATGTTCTGCGTGAGGATGGAAGATACCTAATGGATATTCTTCTGTAGTACGATTATTTCGTAAAACTACATCCATTTGATATTTGCCATCTTTCTTTCTAACAATTGGCGTTACTGTATTGTGACGAACGCCAGATTCATTGGCGATAATATCTAAGCTTTCATCACTGTATGTACACCATGTTTCAAAGATTTTAGTAGCTAAATCCAATACGTTTTCTTTCGATTCAGATGTTAATCGAAGTGTTGATAGTGGCCAGTAAAGCATATCTACTTGTACATCCTTATATGTATAGCTCTTAACAACTTTTGCGTCTTCCATTGGGAAATGATGCCTTCCACCTTGATAGTGATCATGACTTAAAATAGATCCACCAACAATAGGAAGATCTGCATTGCTTCCAATCATATAGTGTGGGAATTTATCAATAAATGCGAATAAACGCTCAAATGTCGTACGATCCATCTTCATTGGCGTATGTTCACTATTAAATACAATACAGTGCTCATTGTAGTACACATATGGGGAATATTGTAAATTGTATGTATGTCCATTTAAATCTAATGGAATAATACGATGTGTTTGTCTAGCTGGATGATTTAAGTTTCCGGCAAAGCCGACATTTTCCTTACATAATAAACATGCAGGATATGAAGTACTTACGGCATTTTTAGCTTTAGCGATTTCCTTAGGATCCTTTTCAGGTTTCGATAAGTTGATCGTAATTTGAATATCGCCATATTTACAGAAATGTGCAAAACTGATATTCTTATCAATTCTTGATTTACGGATATAGTTTGAATCGATACTCAACTTATAGAAGTAATCTGTTGCATCTTTAGGATTCAAAGAATATAGACTCTTAAAAGTATGCACGACTTCACTAGGTCTAGGCATTACACAATTCATAATGCGAGTATCTAATAAATCTTTTTCAGTTACAGTATTATGAATCATACCTTTTTCAACCGCATAATCTAACATGAAATCTAAAATCTCATAGATAGAACAGTCTTCTACTTCTTCTCTTTTAAATTCTTGGATGCCAAATAGATCAATCAATAAATTTGCAGAATAATCATAATCGTATTTCTCGATCATTCCATTCTTTAAAGCATACTCTAATAACTGATTAATTTTTGTATTCATTTTCCATTCTTTCTACTTAGATAAAAAGCTTTTTATAGCTTCTAAGAAAATGGACTCAGATAAAGCATAATCATCTGAGTCCATTTGAATTTATCATGTTTTTGTTTAATTAGTTTTTACGTACGTATTTCAAGCAGTCAAGAGTTACGGCGATAAGAATGATAATTCCTGAGAATACGAACTGTAAGTTTGTATCGATACCTAAAATTGTCAATGAATAAGTTAATGCAGTAAAGATCAATACACCAACTACTACACCAGAAATTTTACCGATACCACCAGTAAATGAAATACCACCAACTACACAGGCAGCGATCGCATCCATTTCCCATCCTTGTCCATAAGCAGCTGAACCAGAACCAATCATACGAATACATTCTAACCATGAACCAAATCCGTATAAGATACCTGCCATGATGAAGGCTCCAAGAGTTACTTTAAAGACTGAAATACCAGATACAGAAGCAGCTTCAGGGTTTCCACCTACGGCATATAAGTTTTTACCAAATTTTGTTTTATTCCAAATAAACCAAACAATCGCAACGGCAGCAATAGCCCACAAAATAATTATAGGGAAGCCACCAACTTTAGGAATAATTTTTCCTGGAATTGATTGCTCGATACCACCAAAAGAAACACCCTTAGTTGAATAAGTTACTAAACCAAAGATAACTAACATATTAGCCATTGTTGAAATGAATGGGTGCATTTTAAATTTAGCTGTAAAGAAACCTGCAATTGTAGTAAATATAGTACATAAAACAACACAAACAACTAATGCTAAAAGAATTCTTCCACCAACTGGCATATTTGAAAAGTCAAATACTTTACCAAATACTGAACCAGTATTAGGTCCATTGTGCATAATAATTGTTGCTGCTGTCATACCCATACCAACCATACGTCCAACGGACAAGTCAGTACCAGCTAACATAATCAAACCAGATACACCTAATGCCAAGAACATTCTTGGAGATGCTTGTTGCATAATACTTAGAATGTTATTAACAGTAAGTAGCTGTAAACCATTCTTTTTAATTGGTGTAATGATACATAAGAAAATGAATACAAAAATAATCGCAATATATAAACCGTTTTTCAATAAGAAATCACGAGTATTAAATGAATACTTGTAGTTTTCAATTTTTTGTGCTTGTTTTTCTGCAAATGAGAAGTTTGACATCTTCAATAAGTCAATCAAGTGATATTCAAATGTGAATGCATCATGTTTACGATCTTTTGCCTCTTGCATATTTTTAGTATATTCAAGTTTGGCATCAAATAAACGGTTCTTATAAATGAAGTTTTCTTCCTTGATTTCTTCTTTGTCACTTAAACCAGATAAAATATCTTTATGTTCTTTTTCTAATTCTTTTAATTTTTTATCATAGTCTGCCTTAGCTTTTTGAACCTCATACTTATTACTTTCAACAACTTTGTTGTAGTAATCTGTTTGATAGTGATCCTTTAAATATTTTTCTGCAACAGCAATCTTTTCGTTGATTGGTTGTTTATTTTTAGATTCGATTTCTTTAGCTTTTTGTAATTTGCTGTTTAATTCTGAAAGACGAGCTTCTTTCTCGCCTTTAGTATAAATTTTATCTCTCTTTAAAGCCTCGATTTCTTCTGAATATTCCAAGACTTTATTTGTTCCTTCTTCTCTTAGTTCATCAATTTCAGCTTGAATCTTTCCAACATAATCCTCAATAGGTTTACGTAGTGCAAGCTCTTCATCATGACTAAGAATATTTGTAACTGTATTTGTCATAATTATCTCCTTTATAGGTATTTTGCACTGAGTCTTAACAACTCTTCCTGGTTAGTATCTTTTGTATTTACAATACCGGCTAAGCGTCCATTTGACATAACGCCAATACGGTTTGTGATACCTAAGATTTCTGGCATTTCACTTGAAACTACAATAATAGTTTTTCCTTGTTTAGCCATTTTGATGATCAATTCGTAAATTTCATATTTAGCACCTACGTCAATACCACGTGTAGGTTCATCCATCATGAATACATTTGGTGATCTCTCTAACCATTTACCGAAGATAACTTTTTGTTGGTTACCACCAGATAGACTTGTAATTGCATCATCTGGTCCCATACACTTAGTTCTCATGGTTTTAATTTCTTTATTCGTAGCTTGAACCATCTTATTATCAGAAAGTGCTACCTTGCTCATATAAGAAGGTAAATTCGCAATGGTCGTATTGAAAGTTAAATCACACTTCAAGAACAATCCATTGGCTTTACGCTCTTCAGTAATTAGGGCAAAACCATGTTCAATTGCTTCCTTAGCACTATTAAAGTTCATTAACTTATTGTCAAAATAAACACGACCTGATGCTCTCGTACGAATACCGAAGATTGTTTCTAGCAATTCTGTACGACCAGCACCTACTAAACCGTATAGGCCGAAAATCTCACCTTTTTTAACGTCAAATGTAATATCTTTTAAGTATGGCTCATATTTTGTTGATACATGTTGAATAGATAACATAGGTTTTCCAGGAACATTATCAACAGGTGGGAATCGGTTATCCAATGAACGACCAACCATGGCTGCAATCAATTCATTCATATTGGTTTCAGAAGTAGGTTTTGTCATAACCATTTTTCCATCTCGTAAAACAGATACTTCATCGCAAATTTCAAAAATTTCATCCATTTTATGAGAAATATAAATTAGCGAAATGCCTTGTTTCTTCAACATACGCATCATATCAAATAATTTATTAACTTCTTGTGTCATCAAAGAAGATGTAGGCTCATCAAGTACGATAACCTTTGAGTTATATGAAATTGCTCTGGCAATTTCACACATCTGTCTTTGTGAAACAGACATATTACGCATTGGTGTATCTAAATTCACTGTCATACCAAGCTTTCTAAAAAGCTCAGATGATTTCTTTTTCATTCGTTCTTCATCTACTACGCCAAAAGCATTTGTAGGATAACGTCCCAAGAATAAGTTATCTTTAACATTTCTTTCAAGACATTGATTCAATTCCTGGTGCACCATGCAATACCATTTTCAAGTGCTTCTTTTGGTCCAGAAAAGTTAATCTCTTTTCCTTCCAAGAAAATTGTACCTTCATCTTTTTGATATGTCCCGAATAGACATTTCATCATTGTTGATTTACCAGCACCATTTTCTCCCATAAGTCCCATAACTGTACCTGGTTTTAAATCTAAATCAATATGATCCAAAACACGGTTACGTCCAAAGGACTTACTCATTCCGCGTATAGATAAGACTAGTTCTTCATTCTTATCTGCCATAAAATCTCTCCTATTTTGTTTACTACTATCTAAATAATATTAGGGAGAAATAATTTCTCCCTAATAAGTTTAATCCTAAGTTTTATTGAATTATTTATTTAAGGATTCCTGTATAAGAAGCTGCATTGTCAGTCTTAACCATGTTAATTGCGAATGCATCATATTTGTCTGGATTTCCTAAACGGTTTGTAATGTTAGATTCTGTTTGTCCATCTCCACCGATATATTCAACATCTAAATTCAATAAGTCATCATATTTTTCTAATAATGGTTGGTAAGTTGAGCTTAAGAAGTTATCAGATGCGTTGTAGATATTTAACCAAACACTCTTCTTAGCGTGATCTTTTTCACCTAATTGGTTAGAAACTGGAGCATAAGTAACTGTTGAATCTAAGAAATCTTTATAGTTGTCAGCAGTAACAGCAACGTTTAATGCATAGTAAGAACGTTGATCCTTATTGTATGTATAAACATCATCAGTTAAAACGTTTCCAGCATCATCTTTTGTACCGATACCTGTATCAATATCAACACCATCTAAAGCATTACGTAATACTCTTAATGTTAAATAAGCTTGAACGTCAGCATGTTGAGAAATTGTTCCACCATATCCTTCAGCGATTGCAGCAACTGCATCTGAGTTAGCATCGTAACCGAATGTAGGAACTTTGTTTTCTTTTGACCAAGCATTGAACATTGACATACCCATACCATCATTGTTAGAAGCTACAACGTCAACTTCATCACCGAATGAAGCAGTCCATGTACCGATTGTGTTACCAGCAGTAGCAGCATCCCAAGTAGCACCTGAAGAGTTCTTCATTTCTTGAGACGCAAGTTCTCTTACTGTATAAGTTTTTCCATTAATTTCTAACGATCCATCTTGAACACTCTTAGATTTACCATCATTATTAATACCAGCTGGATCACTTACGATTTCACCATCTTTTTCAACAGCTGTACCTAAAGCTTTACGAACACCTCTTGTACGAGCGATAGAATCATTGTGGCCAACATCACCGATAGCTAATACGTAACCGATAACGCCATCACCGTTACGATCTAATGTATCGATATTCTTTTCGATATAATCTTTAATCATTTGTCCTTGAAGTTCAGCACCTTGATTTGCATCGAAACCAACATAATAAGTATCTTTGTTGAAGTTTAATGCATCCATGTCTATTTCACCAGTAGAACTGTTAGAAGGTTGACGGTTGTACCATACTAATGGTTTGTCAGCGTTCGCAACACTAGAACCACCAGTTTTTCCTTCATCTCCTCCACCACTACAAGCAGTTAATGCAACACCCATAGATAAAGCTGCAGCAATTGTTAAAAATCTTTTGTTCATATTATCCTCCTAATGTAGATTTTTACATTAAGACACTTTCCCATATAGATACTTCGCTTGATTATAATATGATTGGCAGCCGGGTGTTCCAAAAGTAATTTTTAATTTGTTATTTGCTTGCTATATTTGAAACAAAGCCATTTGTCGTGAAATCAATTTATATAATCTATTCTATGCTTGTAAAGTCAGCTATGTATCCTCCTCAATGAGATGCGTCTTTTTACTACTGCATTCTAACATATGTTTGCAATCGCTTTCAACTATTTTTTTAATTTTTTTATTTATAACTATTATTTGTATAATCACTATTTTTATTCAGATTCAAATATTATTATCATGTATAAAATATAACTATATTCCTATCAAATTCGTATGTATTATTGTCTACAAAATCACTCTGTAACTTAAATAATATCTGCACATCATATACACAAATCGTTATTATCAGCGCCTATTTAAAAGCTTTATAATCACTATGTTAACAAATAATTTCATCTTATTATTTTGACTCATTTGAGAAATGCAAAAAATATTTTTGATTTTTTTATTTTTTTGCTTGCAATTAATATAAACTTATAGTATCATTTATTAGCACTTGTCAAGGAAGACAAGTTTAATATACATGGCGCGTTGGAGAAACGGTTAACTCACATGCCTTTCACGCATGCATTCACGGGTTCGAATCCCGTACGCGTCACCATTTTTCAAACAAAGTCCGAAAGGACTTCTTTTTTTTGCCTTCTAAAAGAAAAAGCCTTCTAAAAAGAAGGCTAAAGTTCATTGACAATATTATGTACCCATATTCCTTTTTTAACCAATGTGATTCCTAATACTGCCTTAGGAATATCCACACATTGCACCAATAAGTACACATTGAATATAGGTAAATTCGTAAAACGAGTTAAACACAGTGCAACCATAAACGTAAACATGAATGTATATCCACTATCGAAGAAGAAGGTAAGCAATGTTTTTCCTCCTGCACGCATTGTAAAGTAGCTACTGTAATACAAAGAAATAATTGGAAGCATACAAGCCGAAACTCTTAACAAAGATGTTGCTAATGACTTTACTTCTATAGACGTATTATAGATTTGAGGAATAAAGGATGAACATCCAAACAATGCCACGCCAATACCTAAACACATCATAAAATTCATAAATACCATCTTCAAATCATAGTCTTTGGCGTATTCAATTTCACCAGCACCCAATCTTTGACCTACAATGATTGAAATCGAATTTCCCATTGCATAACAAATAATCATAAAGAAATTGGTTACTGTTGTTGTAATATTGATGGCCGCCACAGCCTCAAGTCCTCTTGTTGAATAACATTGAGAAATAAGCGCTATGGATATCGACCACAATATTTCATTACACAATAGTGGAATTCCTCTTTTAACAACATTCTTAAATATATCACCCGATATCTTATCTAAACGCATCGCATCCCTTAAATATTTGTTGTTTAAGCCTGCCGCTATGTTTATCCCCATCTCTACAATTCTTGAAACAACCGTACCAATGGCCGCACCAATAACGCCTAGTTTAGGAAATCCAAAGTGACCAAAAATCAAAATATAGTTGATGCAAAAGTTCACAATAACCGCTATGACACTAGCCTTCATTGGTAAAACTGTATTTCCTGTTTCTCTTAATGAAGAAGAATATACTTGCGTAATCGCAAAAGGAATGAGTCCAATCAACATAACATCCATATACTGCTTACCAAAGCTCAATGTTGTCATACTATCTGTCGGATCATCATTTAAATATAAAGAAATTAAGGAAGGGCCCAACAATTTAAAAATGCATATGGCCAATATTGAAATTAAAATGCCAAGCAACATTTTAATTCGGAAACAATTGTGTACACCATCCCTGTTTCCACGTCCATAAAATTGTGCCAAGAATATTCCAGCCCCTGACATTGCGCCAAAGACACTCACATTAAATACTTGAAATAACTGATTTGAAATAGATACACCACTCATAGATAGTGTTCCTAATTGTCCAATCATAATGTTGTCTAATAAACTGGCAAGATTGGTAAACCCATTCTGTATCACAATCGGAATACATACAATCAAAACCATTCGATAAAACTTCTTATCACCAATTAACGATTTCATGCCCTTCCCCCTCTAAGTAAGAAATACCGAGAACGCTTAATGATTCTCGGTATTATTTTTGTAGTAACACAATGCGCCTAATAAATTAGCATCATTGTTAAATTTACAAGCTTTGATAACAGGTTTCTCTAATGTTGGAAACCATTGTGTCAAGCCTTTCATATTTTCTTTGATACAGTCAATTAGTTTAGGCTGTGCTGATATACCTCCACCAATCAAAATTGTATCCACATCTAATAGCAACTGAAGATTGTTTAACATCCAAGCCAAATTTTGGCAATATTTGTTAAAACCTGCATATACTCTTTCATCATCTAAATGATCAAAAAGTTCTTTACCCGTTAAACCCGTTGCTCTTTCAAGACCATCTTTTCCAAAGCATGTAGCCATGGTATTCTTAAAAGTTTTTTCTGTATCCATATGCGCATCTGAATATTCACCTGCCAATAAATGTGAACCTTCATATACCTTATGATCAATCACTATACCCATCCCAATATATGTACCTAGAACCACAACCAAAGCATTCTTTGAATGTATCAAATTTCCAAATCCAAGTTCAGCCCACGTTGCACAACGACCATCATTTTCAATTGTCACTTTACAACCTTTAATTTCTTCCAACCGCTCTTTTAAAGGGTAGTTAGACAGAAAAGCCAGTTTACCGGTAATAAACGCACTAGAATGATCTTCATTCAAGATTCCAGGCATACTGATCGCAATTCCAGTATATTCAAATGGTAAATCACAAATGGATTGCACAATTTTATCAGCCGTATCCAAAGTAGGATACTCCCCTTTTTGTTGGATATTCCCTGACGCATCGCATAATCCATATTTAATATTGGTACCACCAATGTCGATCGTTAAAATCATAATTTTTGCGACGTTGAAATTGTGTAACTATATAAATCACCACGATAGTAACACATTGTATACTCTATCTTTTTCTTCTTTTTATCATAAGAGATACGCTTACGAGCTAAAACCGGCTGATCCTTACGTATCTTCAGAGCTAAACAGATTTCTTCACTCGGATTAATCGCAGAAAACTCTTCGTCTATTCTTGTCGGTGCGCCAATCACTTCATAAATAGACTGTGTTTGTTCTTCCATATTCAAAGGTATATTCAAACTTAAAGGAAAATAAGACACAAAATACACCAATAACACATCATCTGCACTACGAACTCTTCGAACACAATACATCATTTCTTCGTCCAAGCCAAACAATTCTCTTGTAGCTTCATCCGGAATTTCTTTTGTGATGTGAAAAGACTTAGTTCCCGGCGTTCTTCCTAAAGCTGTCATTTCGTCTGTAAAACTACGGATATGCGACAACTCCTCTTTGATTTTAGGTCTGTATGTCACAAACGTACCCTTGCCACGTCCACGCTTTACCATACCTTCCTGTTCTAATTCAAGAATAGCTTGTCTTGCTGTAATTCTTGAAACATCGTACATCTCTTGAATTTCCATTTCACTGTCAACGCGATCTCCTACAGCCAAGACTCCATCTTGGATATCTTTTTTGTAGAACTCCTTTATTTGTTTATAGTAAGGAAGATGACCCGACGTTGTATCTAACTTATGCATAATTTGATCTCCTTATATTTGTTATAACAATTATAGGATATTTCTTCTTCGCTTGTCAATTTCAATCCATTCATCTAACGTCATTGGAACATAATCACTGTACATACAGAAACAATTGATTAACTGACAAGGCACACCCTCTAATTGGCCATCACTGATTCTTGGGTGTTTTTGTTGATGAATATACTCTTGATAAGCATCTAAAAATTGCTGATCTTGCGTCGCATGAATATGCCCATGCAACATAAATGTTTTTGGGTTTCCATCCTCATCTCTTCGATATTGTCCGTTATAACACGCAATTGGATAATGAGATAAAACTACTTTTCGTTTATTCTCATTTAATTCCGCATAATCTTTGATCCAAACAAATCGCGAAGCATCAAAGTTTTTATCATCCAAGAAACGATCATGATTTCCACGAATCAAATAAATTTTCCCCTTTAATTCATCCAAAATCTCTGTTGTTTGACTTGCGTTTCCCCATGAAAAATCTCCCAAAACAACAACTTCATCATTCTTTCGAACTTTACTGTTCCATTGATCAATCATATATTCATTCATTTGTTCGATGTCTTCGAAACCTCTTTGATCCATCTTTTCATTCAACGAACGATGAAAAAAATGTGTATCTGCAATATAATAACGCATCTTTTAACTCATCCTTTCAAATAGAAAATAGCGGAAGACCCGCTATTTTATCATACACGCAAATCCTTCTTGTTTATAAGCACTTTGCGTCTTTTTCAAACTTACATAATCCGATTGAGCTTCGCCCTTATCTAATAAGCCACTTTCAATCAGCGTATCTATATTTGCTGTTTTAAAATCCATTTCCAACGTCACTTCAACCTGCTGTTCTTTTAATTCAGTAGATACATGAACGCCTTCAATCGAATTATATTTATCATCCAATGAAGAATTGATCTTAGATTGAATCTGTACAGAATTCATATCTTCTGTTATACCTAAATCTGAAAAGCTCATCGCAAACTTCTGTGTCATCTTTTGAATCTTATCCCCCTTAGCTTCAAAAGTAACTTGTTGCGAAGAATCATTCTTACAATCAATTACCTTTATTTTATTTGCCTTTTTCACTGTAACCGGCGCCTTTTCGGTTGACTTACTCTTTTGATGCGTAAGATCACTCACTTTTGTACAGCCACAAAGCAATAAACATGCACACAACAAATATTGTACTCGCATAAGTATTCCCCCTTACGCAAATCATTTTATCATGAAATCAAATGTTCATCCACAAAGTTCGAAAGTTCATTCAAGCCAGCCTTAAATAATTTACTATCTTGAGCCAAGCCTAAACGAAAATAATATTCTTTATCAAAACACGATCCCGCACAAAGAAAACACCTTTTTCTGCCAATAATAATTTCGCAAACGTCTCACTCTTTAAATCAAAATAATACTTCAAAAAACAAACCGTACCACCACTTGGTAATACACATTCAAACGAAGGATTATCTTTAAGCCATTCATGAACGATATTTTTATTTGTTGAAATAATATTTTTAGCCCTTAAAATCAATTCATCCTTATGCTTAAGGGCAATCCATCCCAATTTGTCCACTAAAGGACCTGTAGAAATCATTGAATAATCTCTTCTTACATTGATTTGATGAATCACATACTCATTAGCTTTGATCCATCCAAGACGTAATCCAGCCAGTGAAAACATTTTTACTTAACTTGATGTTGAAATTCCATTTTCATATATATCACTAATCGAGACTTCCTCATTTAAGCCACGATATACCTCATCACAAAGAATATAAGTTACCATATGGTTTGCATATTTCAATCAATGCATTTAGAAAATCGTTAGAAATACTTTCTGTCCCCGTTTGATTTGAAGGACTTATTTAAAATAATTCATTTTCGATTGTGACTCCTTTCCCTATACATAGCAGTACTCCTCGCTGGAAGAAGGGTAAGCTTCCAGTTTGAGATCATTTTGTTGCAGGTGTCGATCTCAATCGAGGAGTCCACATGATTCATTCACGTTTTTAGTTAGTGTTGTCTAACTGTTATTTATGATACTAGATTTGGATGGAAAAATCAATGGGGATATATGATAATAATTATCATATATCCCCTAGTTGATTATTTTCTTAATTTTTTGATCAACTCTTTTTTCGTTGTATTATTAAATGCCCATACACGTACATCATTTTTCGTTGCACTTCTATATTGTTTTTCTGAAATATATGTCAACTTTCCTTTTTCCTTTTTGCTATATATTTCTTTATCAATGACTCTATGTACTGTTTTTTCTGATTTTTCTAAATTTGTTGTAACTTTATTTCCATCCTCATCTTCGAAATGTCCTTCACGTTCAAAGAAATATGATGCTTTTTTTACAATTTTCTTTCCATTATACTTATAAATATAATATTTTTCCCTTTCAGAACCATTTTCACTTAATACTGAATACTGTAAGCCTGCAATTGTTTTCTGTTTTTTATTATATGCAATTATTTGATCCGATGTTGACCAAATTTTCTTTACTTTTCCTTTATTGTATGTATAAATATTTAAATTTCTAGCTTCGCCTTCTGCATTACTATTTAAATTCACAGTGACCAGTTCTTTTGTTCCGCCTCCTGTTACTTCAATTAATGAATAACTTGTAAATTTGGCTACTTTGTTTTTCTTGATTGCTTGTGCATAGCTTTGTTCGCCTTCTTCTGTACTTTTTTTGATGCATGCTAATACATTTTGAGTTGAAACCAATGTTGTTGCCATTAAGGCTGTTGATTGCTAAAGTTGTTAATTTTTTTTGTTAGTATTTTTTAATTTCATTTGAAACATCCTCCTATTCTTATTCTGTTACAATATGATATCCATAATCAGATAACATTTGTTGTGTTCCTAGTGGTACATAAACTGACATTTTTTCTGCATTAAATATACCAGAACCACTTCTTGCTTTTGAAATATAGCTTAGAATATCTTTTGACGCTATATTTCTAAGAAATTAAGTTTTCCAAACCAAATCATTAGAAAAAGCCTTCCAATAGATTTCTCCATTGAAAGGCTCTGTATATTCTTCGTATCTTCCGTAACGTATGATTAACGTTTTGAGAACTGTGGTGCACGACGTGCTTTGCGAAGACCTGGTTTCTTTCTTTCTTTCATTCTAGGGTCTCTTGTTAAGAATCCAGCTTTCTTTAATGTTGAACGGAATTCTCCATCAACCTGTAATAAAGCTCTGGAAATACCATGACGGATTGCTCCAGCCTGTCCTGTAAATCCACCACCATGAACGTTTACTAATACATCATATTTGTCAATTGTATCTGTTGCAACTAATGGCTGACGTACAACTACTTTTAATGTTTCTAATCCAAGATATTCATCAATATCTCTTTTGTTGATTGTGATTTTTCCTGTTCCAGGTACTAAATATACTCTGGCAACACTGTGTTTTCTTCTACCAGTCCGTAATATTTTGCTGTAGCCACTGCTTCTTCCTCCTTCAAAAATTAATACTTGATCTCTAATGCTTTTGGCTGCTGAGCTGCATGGTTGTGCTCTGCACCTGCATATACGTGAAGTTTCTTAATCATCTGTCTTCCTAAAGGTCCTTTTGGAAGCATTCCTTTAACTGCAAGATAGATTACGTCTTCAGGTTTTTTAGCTAATTTTTCTTTTAATGTCTGTTCTTTCATTCCACCAACATAGTCTGAATGATGATAGTAGATCTTCTGGTCTAATTTCTTACCAGTTACTTTGATCTTCTCAGCGTTGATAACGATCACGTTATCTCCTGTATCGATATGTGGTGTATAAGTTGGTTTGTTTTTACCTCTTAAGATTGTTGCGATCTCAGATGCTAAACGTCCTAATGTATGTCCTGTAGCATCAACTACATACCATTCTCTTTCAATTGTTGATGGGCTGGCCATAAAACTTTTCATGGTGTTCCTCCTTAAAATTTCTATCAATCATATGTGTCTATATTAAATACTCCCACCGGGGCATTGGGGTAGTATTCTCTTGCATGTCACAGTTTCTTATTATATAATACGCAGCCGGGTGTGTCAAGATTTTTTCTTTGTTGTTTTTGATAAATTTTTGATGTTATCCACAAGATGGTCTTGATTTTATAATTCTTTCCACAACATATGGGTGTATTATCCCTATGTATGTTGAAAGCTGTTGATAAATCTTGTGAATTCCTATAAAAATGTGATTAATTTTTATTTTCTCAGATCAAGTATGCCACAATTGGTAATGTAATGATCGATAATAAAGTTGTCAACACAATTCCTCTGCTGCAAATGGAACTGTCTAATCCATAATCGATTGCCATCATCACTGCCATGCTTCCATTTGGCATTCCAAACATTAATACCATGATCCCCGAGAGAACAGGATCTAAATGAAACAGCCGGATCGCAAATGCTGCGATCATTGGGATCACCAGCATCTTTAAAAATGTAAACTGATACATCTTGATGTCTTTGAAAACTTCGATCAGCGGCATCTTCGCTAAAGATACCCCGGTAATGATCATGGAGAGTGGGATTGCTGCATTTCCTAAGTATTGTACAAAACTTACCGCAGGTGCTGGTGCGTCGATCTGAAATGCAAAAATCAATAACGCAGCCAGACATGCGACCATTCCTGGATTGATCATCTTTTTCCAGTGGAATATGATCTTAGCTTTTTGTCCTGTCTGCATGGCACGTTCTTTCTCAAAAAGATAAATTCCATAGGTGTAAAAGAGAATATTATATACCAGTGTATACAGTGCTACATAAAAAATAGCTCCTCTACCGTATAATTCTTCAATGATCGGAATCCCCATAAATCCAAGATTCGAAAAGATCAGCATCACTGCATAGATATTTCTTTCATCTTTTTTTACACCTAGAATACGAACAAATGCCGGACTGATCAGGATCAATACCACAAATAAGATCACTGCAAGGATCAGGTCCATGATCACAAAGATTCCAGTTTCCATTTCCAACGGAACCGATCACGCCAGATATGATCAATGCAGGATTAAATATATTTACGATCAGTCCTGATATCTGTGAACTTGTATCATCACTGATCCATTTTTTCTTATAACTTAGGTATCCGATCAGCATAAAACCAAACAATACTAACAATTTCTGAAATATGATAAAGCTATTCTGCATTCTCGCGGTCCTCCGGATATTCAATCTGAATTAATGTCAAGCCTTTTGCTGGAAGTTTTGGTCCTGGTGTAACTCTTTCTTTGGATGCTAAGATTTCTTTGACCCATTGTGGTTCTTGTTTTCCTCTTCCGACCTCTAAAAGCGTTCCTGCCATTAAACGTACCATATTATAGAGAAAACCACTTCCTGTGACTCTCATTGTGATATATCTGCCATTTTGTGTCACATCACATTCGTAAATCTCTCTGACATAGGATGTAACCTGTGCTTTACTGCTGCACATACTGATAAAACAGTGTTCCCCTAAGAAATAAGAAGCTGCTTCTTTCATTTTCTCCACATCAAGTGGTACATATACAAAATGATGATGTCTGCTTGTCACGGGATTGTCGTATCTTGCATTGTAAAAGGTATATTCATATGTCTTTCTTGTATCCTGAAACCTTGGATGGTAGTCTAATGGCACTTCTTTGGAGTCCTGAATAATGATATCTTCTGGTAGTCTTGCATTTAATGCTTTTGCCATCTTCTCTCCCGGAATACGGCTTTCTGTGTCGAATACAGCTACATTTCCTAATGCGTGGACTCCTGAATCCGTTCTGCTGGCTCCGATCACTTTGATGTCTTCTCCTGTCAGTTCTGATATATGCTTATTTAAGACACCTTCGACTGTAATCTCGTTTGGCTGTACCTGCCATCCACAATAACCAGTTCCATCATAGGCTACGATTAATTTTACTCGTTTCATCGTATCTTACCTCCATGGACTGAAAAAGGATAAATAGATCATCACTGCTAAAAATACAAACAGGACGATATACGCTATTTTATCTCTTTTCTCGTATTTTAATGGTTTTAATTTAGTTCTTCCAACACCGCCATGGTAACAACGGGATTCCATTGCCATTGCAAGGTCATTCGCTCTTCGAATTGCTGCTACAAACAGTGGTACTATAATTGGAACCATGCTTTTTACTCGTTTTAAGAGACCTCCGGATTCAAAGTCGATTCCTCTGGCTGTCTGGGCTTTCATGATCTTTTCTAATTCTTCTGTTAGGATTGGAATAAATCTCAGTGCGATTGACATCATCATAGCAATCTCATGTACTGGTACTCCGACTTTATTTAAAAATCCCAGTGATTTGTCTAGTCCGTCTGTCAGTTCATTTGGTGTTGTTGTAAATGTCAGTAAAGACGTTCCTAATACCAGCATGATCAGACGACTTCCCAGATAAATAGTTGTCCTGATCCCTTCTGCAGAAATTGATATGATCCAGAACTGGAATCACTGGTTTTCCTGGAATAAATAACATATTGATCATTACAGAGAATAATAAGATCACTGCAAATTGCTTATTTCAATCCTTACTTAAAATATTATTTACAGGTACCTTTGAAATCTTGATCGTTATGATCAAAAATAATAGTGACATCACATAAGTTGCAGGTGCTTTATGCATAAATAATGTAATGACGTAGATCAAGACTGCAAATAATTTCACTCTCGGATCGAGTCTGTGGATCAGAGAGTCTTCTTTATAATATTGTCCAATTGTTATATCCTTGAGCATTTTATTTTCCTCTCAGTCCTTTTAGTCCTTCTAAAATTGCTTCTTTTGTTTCTTCTAATGTCAATAAATCCCTCTGGATTGGGAACCCTCTGTCTGCGAGTTCTTCACATACTTGACGATAAAACGGTACAGCAAGTCCTGCTTCTTCTAGTTCTTTCTTGTGAGAGAATACTTCTTTTTTATCTCCTTCATACATGACCTGTCCGCCATTCATAACGATCACACGTTGTGCATAGTCTGCAACATCTTCCATACTGTGTGATACCAGAATGATCGTGATCTTCTTTTCTTCATGGAGTTTCTTTAACAGATTTAAGATCTGATCTTTTCCGACCGGATCAAGTCCTGCTGTTGGTTCATCCAAAATAAAATATTCTGGCTCCATTGCAAGAATCCCTGCGATCGCTACTCTTCGCTTCTGTCCGCCAGATAATTCAAATGGCGATTTTTGATATAATTTCTCTGGTAATCCAACATCTTTTAAACATTTGACAGCAATCTCTGTTGCTTCTTCTTTTGTCTTTCCAAAGTTCATTGGTCCAAAACATACATCATCTAAAATCGTTGTCTCAAATAGCTGATGTTCTGGATACTGAAAACATATACCGACTTTTCCACGTAATTCTCGTAATGGGTATCCTTCTGAATATATATCTTCATCATCGAAATATATTGTTCCAGACGTTGGTTTAATCAATCCATTTAGATGCTGGATCAATGTTGATTTTCCAGAACCTGTGTGTCCGATCACTGCAATGAATTCTTCTTTTTTTATTTCTAAGTTTACATCTTTTAATGCGTAATTCTTCTTGCTAGAATTATCTTCATATGCGTAACTTACATGTTCTAAACGAATTGACATAATTCCTCCACCAGCTCTTCCTTTGTTGTTATCGTATCTGACAAGTTAACACCTTCTTTTTTTTAGTTCCCATGCAAGTTCTGTTGCGTACGGAACTTCCAGACCTAATGTTTTCATCTCATCAACCCTTGAAAAAAATCTCTTTTGGTTTTCCTTCCATGACAATCTTTCCTTGATCCATCACGATGATACGATCTGCTAAGATTACTTCTTCCATATGATGTGTTACCATAAGGATCGTAATATTCTTTTCTTTATTCAATGCTTTCACAAGAGATAAAACATGTCTGCGGCCTTCTGGATCTAGCATGGCTGTTGGTTCATCTAATACGATACATTCTGGTTCCATTGCCATGATCCCTGCGATCGCTACTCTCTGTTTCTGTCCACCAGAAAGATGATTGGGACTTGCTTCTTTATATGCGATCATTCCCACACCTGTAAGAGCCGCTGTGATCCTTGTCCAGATATCTTTGGAAGCTATTCCGAGGTTTTCTGGACCGAAGGCTGTGTCTTCTTCTACCGTTGTTCCTACGATCTGGTTATCTGGATTCTGAAATACGATTCCTGCACTCTGTCTGACTTTTAAGAGGGTACTTTCATCTTTTGTATCCATTCCTTTGATATATACTGTGCCTTCTGTCGGCATCAAAAGTCCATTGATGTGCTTCGCAAGCGATGATTTCCCGGAACCATTCTTTCCAAGGATTGCTACGAATTCACCTTTCTCAACATTGATATCAATATGATCGATTGCTGCAATCTCTTGTTTATCTTCTTCTGTATCTCCTAGGTCACATATTTTGTGAACTAAAGTCTTTTTATTTTCAATTATGGACATAATATTCTCCTATCTGATCCGTAATAAGGATAGTATACTATTTCCCATAAAAAAAGAAAAGTCTTATCCCAGTTGTTCCGGAATAAGACCTCTTTGTTGTTGTCGATTTGGAATTTAAATAATATAGTCAGTATTGAACTGTTGATTAAACTAATTCAAGTACTACTTTTAATGCTGCATCACCTTTACGCTGAGCAATCTTAACGATTCTTGTGTAACCACCGTTACGTTCAGCATATTTTGGTGCATACTCGTCGAATAACTTAGCTGTTAAATCAACTTCTTTGTATTAGCTTTCTTACCAGCTGCTTCTGTAGGAACTTCTGTTACAGGATATAATACCTTTAACATCTGTCTTCTTGCATGTAAGCGGGATGGTAAATCTTTTTTGATTTCTTTCTGAACTGTTTCATAAACAGTAACTTTCTTACCATCTACAACTTCTTTCACGCGTTTTCCGTTTTCGTCTTTCTTAGCAACTTTAGCGTCAACTGTAACTGTTTCAAAGTTGTCTTTTTCTTTTACAGCTAAAGCGATCAGTTTCTCAGCTACCTTGCGGATTTCTTTTGCTTTTGCTTCAGTTGTAATGATTTTTCCATGATGTAACAGATTTGTTACTTCTGCACGGATCAGTGCTTTTCTCTGGGAAGCTGTTCTTCCTAATTTTCTGTATTTTGCCATTATAATGACCTCCTGTGTTTTTTCGCCTTGCTTACTTATGCCTTCAGCCTAGGCGGGTCTGGTTTCTATTCTTCTCCTGAACTTAGGGATAATCCTAATTCACTTAACTTAGCTAAAACTTCTTCTAATGATTTACGTCCTAAGTTACGAACTTTCATCATATCTTCTGAAGTCTTATTTGTTAATTCTTCTACTGTATTGATGCCAGCTCTCTTTAAGCAGTTGTATGAACGAACAGATAATTCTAATTCATCAATGCTCATTTCAAGAACTTTTTCTTTCTCGTCATCTTCTTTTTCTACCATAACTTCTGCTGTCTTGGCATTCTCAGAAAGATCTACAAATAAGTTTAAGTGCTCGCATAATACTTTCGCTGCTAAACTTACAGACTCATCTGGTGTTAGTGTTCCGTTTGTGAATACATCTAATGTTAATTTGTCATAATCTGTGATCTGACCTACACGAGTATTCTCAACCTTTAAGTTACACGCTCAACTGGTGTATAAATCGCATCAACTGCGATCTCATCGATTGCTTTTCCTTCTTTGTCTGCTTTGTCTGCGCCTACATATCCGCGTCCGTTTGTGATTGTAAGCTCCATATCCAGTTTGCTGCTGTCATCACTTAATGTTGCGATCACAAGCTCTGGATTTAAGATTTCAATATCACTGTCCGCTTTAATATCTCCGGCAGTTACTACACCCTTTCCTGAAAACTCAATATAAGCCTGCTTTGTTTCAGCGGATGAGCTGTTGTTTTTAATTGCCAGAGATTTGATATTCATGATGATCTCAGGTACATCTTCTTTAACCCCTGGGATGGAACTGAACTCATGCAAAACACCTTTGATCTTTACTGAACTTACTGCTGCACCTGGCAGAGAAGAAAGCATGATACGTCTTAAGGAATTACCTAAAGTTGTACCATAACCTCTTTCCAAAGGTTCCACAACAAAGCGTCCAAAACGGTTATCTTCTGAAATCTCATTAATCTCAATATTTGGTTTTTCAAATTCAAACATACGTGCCCTCCTTTTGGCTTAGGTTTAACTTGAGGGTTATTATTTAGAATATAACTCGACGATTAATGTTTCGTTAACTGGTACGTCGATCTCATCTCTTGATGGAAGTTCTTTTACAGTTCCTGTAAAGTTATCATGATCTGCTTCTACCATGAAGGAATCATTCTTCCTTCTGTTACTTCTAAGATCTCTTTGTATCTTGGAGATGTTCTATGTTTTTCTTTGATTTCGATAACGTCCCCAGCTTTAACCTGGTAAGAAGGAATGTTAACCTGTTTTCCATTAACTAATACATGTTTATGGTCAACGATCTGTCTGCATTCTTTTCTTGTTCTTCCGTATCCTAAACGGAATAATACGTTATCTAAACGAAGCTCTAATAATGTCATCAGGTTTGTACCAGTCTGACCTTTCATTCTTTCTGCTTTTGCATAGTAGTTACGGAAAGGTTTTTCTAATACACCATAAATGAATTTAGCTTTCTGTTTTTCGCAAAGCTGAAGTCCGTATTCACTTTTCTTTCTGTTTGCTCTATTTAAACTTCTGTTTGATTTTTTATCAATTCCTAAAAAGACAGGATCTAAACCTAAGGATCTACATCTCTTTAAGACTGGAGTTCTATCTACTGCCATCTTTAATTATCCTCCTAAATTAGACTCTTCTACGTTTTGGTGGGCGACATCCATTATGTGGAACAGGTGTTACATCGCTGATGCTTGTAACTTCTAATCCTGCTGCTGATAAAGCACGGATTGCTGCTTCTCTTCCTGATCCTGGACCTTTAACCATTACATCTACTGATTTTAATCCATGCACTAATGCTGCTTTTGTTGCAGTTTCAGCTGCCATCTGAGCTGCATATGGTGTAGATTTTTTGGATCCTCTGAATCCTAATCCACCTGCACTTGCCCAAGAAAGAGCATTTCCCTGTGCATCTGTTAATGTAACGATTGTATTATTAAAAGATGACTGAATATGTGCCTGTCCGTGCTGTACATTCTTCTTTACACGTTTTTTTGCACTTTTCTTTGTAACTTTAGCCATAATTACGTATACCTTTCTTTCTTCATTTCAATTCCAAAAAGATTGCCTATACTGCAAATCTTATGCTATTCCTGACTGTCCATACAGCCGGGTGTGTCATAACACTACAAATTTAGTGTTTATTATTTCTTCTTGTTAGCTACTGTTTTCTTAGGACCTTTACGTGTTCTTGCGTTAGTCTTTGTTTTCTGTCCACGGCAAGGAAGTCCCTGTCTATGACGTTTTCCTCTGTAGCATCCAATTTCTTTTAATCTCTTAATGTTAAGAGCGATTTCTCTTCTTAAATCACCTTCTACAGGAATCTGTAACTCTTCGATTGCATTCACGAATTTTTTCCTACTTCTTCGTCAGTAACGTCTCTGACACGAGTGTCAGGATTTACGCCTGCCTTTTCAAGAATACGGTTTGAGCTTGCTCTACCAATTCCGTAGATGTAAGTCAATCCAATTTCAATAC
>ENA-OQAN01000130-OQAN01000130.1-human-gut-metagenome-genome-assembly--contig:-NODE-130-length-39907-cov-3.472272_pt1 | contig 39907 bp, 44 predicted proteins | sample MGYA00242735_ERZ504527 | MGnify/ENA primary metagenome ERZ504527 (study PRJEB26092, sample SAMD00036230) | human gut metagenome | host: Homo sapiens | study: EMG produced TPA metagenomics assembly of... | reverse complement strand
GTCTTATGGGAAATGATGCACCGCAGGTGGGACATTGAGGAGAATGGTTTCCATCAATTGAAAACGTATTATCACGCAAAGCACTGTTACTGTCGAGATGCGGTTGAAACCATATTTAATCTGATAAGCATAGGCTTTAATGTAAGAGAGTTATATTTGTACCGAAGAAGCCGGAACTTTGCAGGAAGTGGTATAAGCCGAAAGAGCATAAACCGGATTTTTTGCGATGAGCTGCTAACAGAAAAGGTGAAACAGATTTTATATGAAAAAGGTGGATAGAAAATCACCAGAAAAAATATATAGGGAAAAAGCAGGGGGAATTTTGCGCGTATTGACCAGGAATGAAGGGTAACCGCAGATGGAATGCTGATAACTGGATTATTTATAAAAATGCATAGATAAAAAAGTTAAAAGCGAAATCCCTGAGAAAAAAAGGGAATCGGTTTACACAAACAGAATAGATATGCTATAATAATGCTGTTATACCCTTGGGTATAACAGCATTTTGAATATAAAGGACAATAACAATAGATGAAACAGTTAATTCAAGATAGACAGTTATTTATGCGCCGTATTTTTTTGATGTGTTATGACATGCTTGCTGTATTTGTTGCGAGTATGTTTGCGCTGATAATACGGTTTGATCTGAACTTTTACAATGTACCGACAGAATATCTGAATGAAGTATGGAGAACACTTCCGTATATGATGGTGATCACATTGATCATCTTCTGGGCACTCCGGTTATATTCAAGTCTGTGGAGTTACGCAGGGGCACTTGAAATGATGTATGTTGTTTCGGCATGTATACTGGATGCGATTGTGGTAGCTGCATTGATCCTGGTACGTAACTGGGGAGATATGTTCCCGGTTCCACGAAGCTTTTATATTTTATATGGGTTATTTTTACTTGTGCTGATCATGGGATGCAGATATTCCTATCGTGGACTTAGGGCAATCCGGAATATGCGAAGAGACGGCACATATCGTAGGAATGTACTGGTAATCGGTGCAGGTGAGGCTGGTAATCAGCTGATTAAAGAGATTAACAATAGCCGTTATGTAAAGAAAAAAGTTGTTGGTGTAATTGATGATGATAAGACGAAGATTGGTAATTATATCCATGGAGCAAAGGTAATCGGTGACAGAAGCTGCATCCGGGATAAGGTGTTGGAACTGCATGTGCATGAGATCATTATAGCGATGCCATCAGCCTCCCCGAAACAGATGAAGGGGATTCTTGATATTTGTAAAGAGACCGGCTGCGAATTAAAACGTCTGCCTGGAATCTATCAGCTTGTCAATGGTGAAGTTGGTATCAGCAAATTAAAAGATGTTGATGTAAATGATCTGCTTGGAAGAGAACCGGTCATGGTGAATCTTGAGTCTATCATGGGTTATGTGTCCGGGAAAGTTATCATGGTAACCGGCGGGGGAGGATCGATCGGAAGCGAGCTTTGCAGACAGATCGCGGGACACAAGCCAAAGCAGCTGATTATTTTAGATATTTATGAGAATACCACATATGATATACAGAATGAATTAAAGGTAAAATTCCCGGATCTTGATCTGGTTGTGCTGATCGGTTCTGTGCGGAATACCAATCGAATGAACTGGATTTTTGAGACCTATCATCCGGAGATCATTTACCATGCGGCAGCTCATAAACATGTGCCGTTGATGGAGGAGAGCCCGAATGAAGCAATCAAGAACAATGTCCTTGGCACATGGAAAATCGTGCAGGCTGCAGACCGTTATCATGTAAAACGGTTTGTGATGATCTCTACCGATAAGGCGGTCAATCCGACCAATATCATGGGCGCAAGTAAAAGAATCTGTGAAATGATCATTCAGACTTACAATAAGCGCTCTGAGACGGAATATGTGGCAGTGCGTTTTGGAAATGTACTTGGCAGTAACGGAAGCGTGATCCCTTTATTTAAAAAACAGATCGAACGTGGAGGCCCGGTGACTGTCACAGATCCGAATATCGTGCGCTATTTTATGACAATACCAGAGGCTGTATCCTTAGTATTACAGGCGGGAGCCTATGCAAAAGGCGGAGAGATTTTTGTTCTGGATATGGGAGAACCGGTCAAAATCCTTGATCTAGCCAAAAACCTGATTCTGTTATCCGGTCATAAACCGGATGAAGATATCCAGATCGTGTTTACCGGACTACGTCCTGGGGAAAAATTATACGAAGAGATGCTGATGGATGAAGAAGGACTGCAGGATACCGAGAATAACCTGATCCACATCGGAAAACCAATCGAACTGGATGAAGGAAAGTTTTTAGAGCAGTTAGAAGAATTAAAAGAGTATGTAGTGACAGAGCCATCTGATATTCGTGAGTGGGTGAAAAAAATTGTGCCGACGTATCAGCCGAAGGAGGAGTAGAAAGGGGAAAGTATGAGACTGGAAATTCAGCATTTTTCCAAAATTAAACAGGCATCTATCAAACTTGACGGAATTACTGTGATTGCCGGTGAAAATAATACGGGAAAGAGTACGGTAGGAAAGATTTTGTCATGTATGTTTAATTCCATGTATAAAGTGGATGAAAAAGCTTCACAGAAGAAGAAAGAACAGATAGAGTCACTGCTCCGTTATAACTGGCAGAATAGCTGGTATCATAATTTGAAAAATGATGATCAGAGAGTAACTGTGAATGTACCTTCCCGAACCAGCAGAAAAAGATATGCAAATGCAGCAGAATTGATTATGGCAGCAGATGAGGAGAGAAAAATAGAAATTATTTCTGAATTATATGATAATCTCAGAAATGTGATTGATGATGAAAGCAGAGATGCATTGTGCCATGAAGTTTTAGAGAAAGTAAATAGTATATTAAATTTAAAAAATGAGGCTGTGGAGCAGACCTTGATAGCAGACACTTTTGGCAGATATTTTTATGGTCAGATGAATGATCTGTATGAGCCAGAAAGCGAGGCGAAAGCAATATTGCTTATTCAAGGGAAAAAAATACAGGTTGGGATAAAACAGAATAGTGAATATATGATAGAAAGAGAAATATCTGTCATGCATGAAGCAATCTCAATTGATTCGCCGGCAATTATGGATTATATGAATTCGTGGGAGTACAGTGATGGGCTGAGTGAACAGGATTTGCACTTGCTTCAGAAATTAAGTGCGAATATACCGGACAATGCGATTGGAAAACTGATGGCAGAAGAAAAAATCAGTGATATACTGAAAATGTTATCTGAGGTAACGATCGGAAAAGTAATAAAAAATGAGGATGGGGATTTTTTCTGGCAGATGAAGAAATGCATTATTTTGAAATTGGAAATTTATCCATGGGAATCAAGGCATTTACAATTATTCGCACTTTGTTAGAAAAAGGCGAAATCCATGAGAAAGATGTGATGGTGCTAGATGAGCCGGAAATACACCTACATCCGGAATGGCAGCTTATATATGCAGAATTGATCGTATTACTGGAAAAATATCTTCATCTTACGATACTAATCACTACACACAGTCCTTATTTTCTAGAGGCGATTGAAACATATACGAAAAAACATAATGTGGATCATATTACGAATTATTACCTTGCACAGGCAGATGGAAAAGAAACGGTTATGAAAGATGTTACAGAAAATCTGCAGTCTGTGTATCAGTTGTTAGCAAAACCGTTTGAAAAATTAGAAAGTATTCAGATGTCTAAATAGCAGAAAGCAGGCAAGAATTTGATTTTGAAGAAATGGGGATATAATGACAAAAGAGGCAATAGAAAAACTTCCGGAAGTTATGCAGTCGATGACTGCAACATTAAAACACTGTTCTAAGGACGATGCAAGTTTTGATTATATGACGGAAAGCAGATTACTTGCTGTCAATTTTGATCGTTTTTCAAAGTATTATTGCCAAGTGGTTAAAATAGCACAACAACCGAAAACCAATGATGCATTGTATTGTACAGAAGATGGAAAGTGGTATTTTGTGGAGTTTAAAAATGGCAGCATAAAAAAGGATGAAATTTACCGGAAAATATATGACAGTCTTATTATGCTGATAGAAGCAGGAATGATCCCTGATTATCAATTTTCCAGAGAAAATATAAGCTATATTCTTGTGTATAATAAAGAAAAAATCATGCAGGAGAAACAGATTAAGGTAAATAGTGCGAAAAATCAGATCCATCGGCATATAGAGCAAAAGCAGGAAAAATTATTCTGCCTTTTTGAACTTGAAAAGCTTCAGGGATATATTCTTGATGAAACCAATACATATACCAAAGAGCAATTTGAACAATTGTTTGTAAAAAAGTTTGAAAAATTAGAAGGGACAGACAGAAAATGACAGGATACCGTTATATAAAACGAATCATAGATATCTTACTCAGCGGGCTTGCGATTATTATATTGTCCCCGCTGCTTTTGATCTTATGCATTGCGATCAAATTAGATTCACCGGGACCAATCTTCTTTACACAAAAGAGAGTCGGCATCCACAAGACATATTTCCAGATTTATAAATTCCGGACCATGCGCACCGATACACCGAAAGATATGCCGACACATATGCTGGCAAATCCGGAACAGTACATTACAAAAACCGGCAGATTTCTTCGTAAGACCAGCCTCGATGAGCTGCCACAGATCTTTAATATTTTTAAGGGGGATATGAGTATCGTAGGTCCTCGCCCGGCACTCTGGAATCAGGATGACCTTGTCGCAGAGCGTGACAAATACGGTGCAAATGATGTGACACCGGGATTAACCGGTTGGGCGCAGATCAACGGACGTGACGAACTTGAAATTCCGGTCAAGGCAAAATTAGATGGCGAGTATGTGAAAAAATATGGGTTTACAATGGATGTACGGTGTTTCTTTGGTACATTCTTAAGCGTTTTGAGACAGGATGGAGTGGTTGAAGGTGGAACAGGGAGCATGAAGGGGAAATGAAAAAGGTATTGATTTTAGGCGCCAACAGTTATATTGGCAACTCATTTCAAAAATATATTGGAGAAAATTATAATGACCAGTATGAGGTTCATAAAGTCAGTCTGCGTGGTGAGGCGTGGAAAGAGGATGACTGGTCAGGATATGACAGTATTTTAAACGTGACTGGCAAAGCACATGCGGATATTGGCATCCTGACAGAAGAACAAAAACAGGAATATTATGCCGTAAACTGTGATCTGACATGTGAAGCTGCCCAAAAAGCTGTAAAGGATGGCGTGGGACAATATATTTACCTGAGCAGTGTAATTGTATACGGAGACAGCAGTAATGGCGGAGGGGCAATACATATCACAAAAGATACAAAGCCTGCTCCGTCAAATTTTTATGGGGACAGCAAGTGGCAGGCTGAGCAGAAACTACAGGTACTGTTTGAGGAGCTTAAGGAAGATGATGGAAAAAACAATACTGCACTTGCAATCGTCCGTCCGCCGATGATTTATGGAAAAAACAGCAAAGGTAATTTTAAGATGCTTGTAAAGTTAGCGGATAAGGTACCGGTATTTCCAAATGTAAAAAATGAGCGGAGCATGCTTTATGTGGAGAATCTTGCGGAGTTTTTATATCTTTTGATCGAGAGTCAGAAGTCAGGGGTATTTCTGCCGCAGAATGCTTCCTGCGTGACCACGGCACAGATGGTAGCAGCGATTGCTACGGCAAAAGGGAAAAACGTACATCTGTGTAACTGGATGAATCCGTTTGTGGCGCTGGCAAAAAAAATGCCGGGGAAGATCGGCGGTATGGCAGGAAAGGCATTCGGTTCTATGGTGATTGAACAGGAACTAAGCAGAAAAGAGATAGATGGATATCAGCGGTTCGGATTGAAGGATAGTGTGGAGAGAAGTGTTTGAGGATGAGAGTCCCGTTTCTTTGCAACAGAATACATTTGTAGTATAATAAATTCTGATAATCGCTTATAACAATGAAAAGGTGGCAGGATGTTAAAAAGATTAACAATCGGTTCCTATCGCGGATTGCGCAATCTGACGATGGAGAATCTTGGTCAGATCAACATTATAATTGGCTATCTGAAGTGACATTGAGGGAATGTGAGATGTTAAAACGGCTGGATGAGGCTGTGGGAAAGTTTATTGGGGTATAAAAAGGAGATAAAAACTTCATGTCAGATAAAGTTTTACTGGTGGCTTCTGTAGCATCCATGATACAGCAGTTCAACATGAGAAATATCGATATTTTGTTGCAGATGGGATATCAGGTAGAGGTGGCATGTAATTTTGCAGAGGGAAATACGTGCGCACCAGAACAGATCGGTGAATTAAAAAAAGAACTGGAATCAAAACAGGTTGTGTGGCATCAGATTGATTTTGCCAGAAATGTATTTAAACTTGGACAAAATGCAAGAGCGTACCGGCAGTTGAAAGAATTATTCAAAAAGAATCAATATCATTTTGTACATTGCCACAGCCCGATCGGCGGGGTGCTTGGCAGACTGGCCGCACATAAATATAAGACGCGTGCAATCTATACTGCACATGGGTTTCATTTTTTTAAAGGGGCGCCGGCAAAAAACTGGCTGCTGTTCTATCCGGTGGAAAAATATCTGTCACGATATACAGATGAACTGCTGGTGATCAATCAGGAAGATTATGAGCTTGCAAAAAAGAAATTTCATATGAAGCAGCTTACTTATATTCCGGGTATTGGAGTAAATGTAACACCACACGATATGCCACAGGAAGCAAAGAATAAAAAAAGACAGGAACTTGGTATACCTGAGAGTGCTTTTCTGATCGTACAGGTGGCAGAATTTACAGCAAATAAGAACCAGAGAACTGTCATAAAAGCATTGGAAAAAATGAAAAAAGCTGATATTTATTATGTGATGTGTGGGATTGGACCGGAAAAAGAAGAACTTGAACAGTATGTGAAAGAGCACCATTTAGAAAAAAATATACAATTTGCCGGATTCCGCAGTGATGTACATGAAATTCTACAGTGCGCGGATTGCTTTGTTTTGTCGTCGTTCAGAGAGGGATTATCCGTTGCATTGATGGAAGCAATGGCGGAAGGTTTACCTGTTGTGTGCAGCAGGATCAGGGGAAATGTTGACCTGATCGAAGATGGTGTGGGAGGCTGTCTGGCAGCACCGGAAGAAGCTGGGGCATATGGGGAAGCGTTTGAAAAAATATTTGAAAATAAAAGAAATAAACCGGAACAACTAAAAAAGATGGGCGAACAGAACCGGCAGAAAATCAGACAGTTCAGTGAAGAAACTGTGGATGAGATTATGAGAAAAGTATACCGGAGGTGAGGGATATGTTCAGTGTTATTATTCCGGCGTATAATAGTGAAAATACGATAGAAAAGGCATTAGATTCGCTGCGGAATCAGACAAAACCGGAACTCATCCGGGAAGTGATCGTAATTAATGATGGATCTGCAGATGCTACGGCAGATAAAGTGGAGCAGTATAAAAAACGTGAAAGCTGCAATCTGAACATTATTTTATATAATCAGCAAAACGCTGGTGTGGCGGCTGCAAGAAATGCGGGAATCCGTATGGCAACAGCAGATTATCTGGCATTTTTGGATTCGGATGACTGCTGGGCGCCTGAAAAATTAGAATGGCAGGAAAAAAAATTTAAAAGAAAATCCACAGATCGACCTGCTCTGTGGCGGGCTGGAAGAAGGACCTTTAAGAATTTTTCTGCGAAAAGATTATTTGTTACATCGGTTATCGCTGAAAGAATATTGCACAAAGAGCGTTATATTTACCTCAACCGTTGTGATACGCAGGGCAAGAGTAAAAGATGCCGGATATTTTGATGAGTCTATGCAGTACTGTGAAGATATGAATTATTACCAGCGTTTTTTTGAATGGAACCAGGTGTATTATTTACCCAAGAAACTGGTTGATTATGGTATTGGACGGAAATATTATGGGCAGAGTGGATTGTCGTCTCATTTGAAAGAGATGCATTGTGGGCGAAAAAGAAATTTTCAGATATTGAGAAGAAAAAAAAAGATTTCTTTTACATTTTATATTGTGATGATTGTATTTGGTGAAATTAAGTTTTTGAGACGCAAGATGATTATAAACAGACAAAAGTAAATGTAAAGGCAACTATTGGAATTTAAAATAAGTTATGTTATAATATAGCAGTTTTATATGAAAAATATAGGAAGAAAAGAGGAATCAGAGCGAGTAATGAATAAAATGAAAACAAGATGTCAGGTGTTGTATAATTACAGATATCTGATCAAACAGCTGGTAACGAAAGATATAAAGTTAAAGTATAGAAGAAGTTTTCTGGGATATGTATGGAGCGTATTAAATCCATTAATGGTTATGGTCGTTATGTATTTAGTATTTTCCAAAATGTTCCGTTTTAATATAGACAATTATTCTGCATATCTTATCATTGGACAGACGTTGTTTACATTTATGACAGAAGCAACAAATCAGGCGATCTTTTCCATTACAGGAAATGGACCATTATTGAAAAAGGTTTATGTTCCTAAATATGTGTTTACCTTATCTAAGGTTACGAGTTCTTTGGTCAACTTAGTCTTTTCTCTGGGAGCTATGATTATTGTATTTGTTATTACTAAGGTACAGTTCTCATGGGCAATGCTGTTTTTTCCGGTTGTTTTAATGGAAGTATATATTTTCAGCCTTGGTCTTGGCTTGTTTTTGGCGGAGGCAGCTGTATTCTTCAGAGATATACAGTATATTTATAATGTACTGACAACGGCATGGATGTATTTGACACCTATTTTCTATCCGATGGAACAGTTACCGGAATCAGTGCAGAAAGCAATTAAAATTTTTAATCCTATGTATCAGTATATCACACAGTTCCGTACGATATCACTTCATCAGACATTACCGGCTGCAGGAGATGTGGTATACGGATTTGCGATAGCATTTGTCTTTCTGATTGTTGGATCATGGGCATTTATAAGAAAACAGGACGATTTTATTTTATATATCTAGGAGAATGAAGATGGATGACAAGAATATCGTTATTGATGTGTCGGATGTAACAGTGCGTTTTAACCGTGCATCACAGCAGGTCAATAATTTAAAAGAATATGTAATAAAAATGGTAAAAAAAGAACTGATGTTTCAGGAATTCCTTGCCCTACAGAATGTAAGCCTTCAGGTTCGGAAAGGGGAAGCATGGGGAATCGTAGGAACGAATGGTTCCGGAAAATCCACATTGTTAAAGCTGATCTGTGGTATCTTAAAACCGTATAAGGGCAGTGTGATCCTTTCGGGAACGATCGCGCCTCTGATTGAGTTGGGAGCCGGATTTGACGGTGAACTGACTGCCCGCGAGAATGTTCTGCTGAATGGAACACTGTTGGGTACTCAGAGAGTTTTATGAAAGAGCAGTTTGAGGAAATCATTGATTTTGCTGAATTATGGGATTTTCTGGATATGCCGATCAAGAATTACTCTTCCGGTATGGCGGCAAGACTTGGATTTGCTGTGGCAACGATGGTTCAGCCGGATATCCTGATCTGTGACGAGGTATTATCCGTAGGAGATTATAAGTTTCAGGAAAAATGCGAAAAACGTATGAAACATATGTTAGAAACAGGAACAACATTATTATATGTGTCACATTCTATAACATCTGTACAGAATTTATGTGATCATGCATTGTGGCTTGACAAAGGACATGTGAAAATGTGTGGTGATGCTGATACAATTTGTGATGCATATATGAATTTCTAAACGAAGAATGATAAGAGGATTCTATGAGTGAGATAAAATTATTTGTAACCCATACGCCAAATCGCAATACAGTGAGAATAGAGCATCCACTGATGTATAATGTAATAGCGGGAAGTGCCTTTCTGACTCAGTCAGTTCCGGAAGGAATGCTTTTGGATAATGAGGGGGACAATATTTCATTTAAGAACAAATCTTATTGTGAACTGACGACACAATATTGGGCGTGGAAAAATCAAACTGCAGATTATTATGGTTTTTGCCATTACCGCAGATATTTTTCCTTTTCCAAAGTGAATCTGCAGGAAGCTGATTGTGGCTGCCTGATTTACCCGGTTTTGAGTGAAAACGTGAAACAGGAACTTTGTATGGATGAAGCATCCATGAGACAGACGATTGAGCAGTATGATTTTCTGATTGCAAAAGGGATTCCGGTAAATGCATTACAGGCGAAGTCTGTGTATCAGCATTATAAGAATGCACCGGAACTCCATATAGAAGATTTAGATCTTTTTCTTTCTATTATTCGTGAAAAATATCCCGAACTGAATGACGTGCTGAAAAATATGTGCATGGGAAAATCTTTTACCCATGCAATATGTTTATTATGAATAAAGAATTATTCTTTCAGTATTCTAAGATGCTGTTTGATATTCTGGATGAATTTGAACAGAGATGTGATATGAGCAGATATTCCAGAGAAGGTTTGCGCACACCGGGACATTTAGGGGAACGCATGACGGGAATCTTTTTTGAATATCTGAAACAAAAAGGCGGATATCGTCTGGGACAGCTGCAGATGGCACAGATTGAACAAAATGAAGGTACTTCAAAAATCAGTGTGTCAGAAGACGATGAAATACCGGTTGTGTTAGCTGCCAATCAAGGATATGTTCCAATTTTATATACATGTCTGCAGTCGATTGCAGACCATATATCGGAACAAAGAGATTATAAAATATATATTTTTCATACTGATATTGAGCCGGAAAGCCAAAATGAAATAAGAAAACTTAAAAAGAAAAATTTCGATGTTTCTTTTGTTAATGTAAGGAGCCGGGTGGCTGGATATCAGTTAAAAGCGAAAGAACATATTTCCACGGAAACATTTTATCGTTTTCTGATTCTTGATATTTTAAAGATGTATCCGAAAGTGGTATACTTGGATTGTGACATGATCATCCGGCGTGATATCGCAGAGCTATATGATGTTAAACTCGGTGATAATATGTTGGCAGCAGTGATTGATCCGGATTTCGCAGGACAATGTAACGGAGCGAATGCTGACACACTTGCTTATTGCAGAGACGTCTTAAAATTAAAGGATCCTCTTGCTTATTTTCAGGCTGGTGTATTAGTGTTCCATATGGGGCAAATAGCAGATAAGATTAGTGTTCAAAAATTATTTGAAATGTCAGATACTGGAATTTACAAATATTCCGACCAGGATATTTTGAATATCGTATGTGAGGGTAAAGTTACTTATCTGAATATGCAGTGGAATGTTTTGACAGACTGTAATAAATATCGCTGGCAGCATGTGATCAAATCGGCACCTTATTATGTTATGGATGCTTATGAGAATGCCAGAAAGGATCCATATATCATCCATTATGCAGGTGCGGCAAAGCCTGGAAAAATCCAAAAGATGATTTTGCAAAGGAATTCTGGAAGGTGGCACGAAAAACCCCTTATTATGAAGAACTGCTCTATGATATGTGCGGACAGGCAAAAGAAAAGATACATCCGGGGAAAGCAGTGGTTGACGTACTTAGGAAAGCGGCAAAAAAAAATTTTGCCACAGGGAAGCTGGATACGGCGGACAGTTGGAAACCTATATTGGAAATTAAAATAGACAGGAGAAGAAAAAGTTATGAAGTATGATTATCTGATTGCAGGAAGTGGGCTTTATGGAGCAGTTTTTGCCTATGAAATGAAAAAGAGAGGGAAAAAAGTGTCTGGTTATTGATAAGAGAAACCATATTGGTGGAAATATCTACTGTGAAAAGATAGATGATATTAATGTACATAAATATGGTGCGCATATTTTTCATACTTCAAATAAAAAAAGTGTGGGAATATATTAACCAGTTTGCAGAGTTTAATAATTACATTAATTCACCGATTGCCAGATATAAAGACGAATTATACAATCTTCCGTTTAATATGAATACATTCAGCAAAATGTGGGGGATTGTTACACCACAGGAAGCAAAAGACATCATTCAGTTACAGATCGCAGATTTAAATATTACGGAACCGAAAGACCTCGAAGAACAGGCATTATCCTTGTCGGACGTGATGTCTATGAAAAACTGATCAAGGGATATACGGAAAAACAGTGGGGAAGAGACTGCAAAGACCTGCCGGCTTTTATCATCAAACGTCTGCCGTTACGTTTTACTTATGACAACAATTATTTTAATGACCGCTATCAGGGAATCCCGATCGGTGGATACACAGCCATCATTGAAAAAATGTTAGAGGGAACAGAGATATTACTTAATACAGATTATAAAGAGTTTACTGCAAAGAACGGACAGGTCGCAGATAAAGTTCTGTATACAGGAATGATCGATGAATATTATGACTATAAACTGGGTGTCTTAGAGTATCGTTCCGTCCGGTTTGAGCAGGAACGTTATGAGATGGAAAATTATCAGGGAAATGCTGTCGTGAATTACACAGACAGAGAAGTTCCATATACGAGAATCATCGAACATAAACATTTTGAATATGGAAAACAGCCTGTTACAATTATTTCCAAAGAGTACTCGAGTGAGTGGCATAAGGGAGATGAACCTTATTATCCGGTAAATAACGAGAAAAATAATTCACTTTATGAAAAATACCGCCAGCTTGCCGAGAGTGAGAACAATGTCATTTTTGGCGGAAGACTTGGTAATTATAAATACTATGATATGGACAAAGTGATCGAAGCGGCATTAGATAAAATTGAGGAGTTAAAATAAAAATGAGTGATATTAAGATTTTTGTGACACATACCCCAAACCGTGATACGATGCGTGTTAATAATTCGTTATTTTATAATGTGATTGCAGGAAGTGATTTTCAGACGAAAGAAGTACCGGAAGGTGTGTATCAGGATAATCAAGGGGACAATATTTCGTCTTTGAATAAATCATATTGTGAACTTACAACTCAGTACTGGGCATGGAAAAACATGCAGGCAGATTACTATGGATTTTGCCATTACCGACGATTTTTCTCTTTTAGTGAAAAAAAGATCAAAGAGACATCATGGGGAACGATTGAATATGATTTCCTGGATCAGAAGGCAATGGATGAACTGGCATTGCATGAAAAAGCAGTGCAGGATTATATTGAAAAGTATGATTTCTTGATTGCCAAAGGTGTACCTACTTCTGATATGAATGCAAAGAGCGTTTATGAGCATTATAAAAAGGCACCGGAGTTACATATCGAGGATGCAGAGTTATTTTTAAAAATCATAGATGAAAAGTATTCATATCTGAGTGAGACAGCCAGAGAACTTTTTGAAGGTCATACGTTTTATCCATGCAACATGTTTATTGCCAAAAAAGAACTTTTTGAGGATTATTCGAAAATTCTTTTGATGTGTTAGAAGAATTTGAAAAGCGTGCGGATATGAGCGAGTATTCCAGAGAGGGATACCGCACGACTGGTCATTTAGGAGAAAGATTGGCGGGTATCTATTATATGTACCTGAAAAAACAGGGAAAGTACCGCCTGGGAGAGTTGCAGATTGCATTGATTCACAATGCAGATGCAGAGACAGAAGTTACACAGGCAACAGATGGGGATGTAGTACCGGTAGTACTTGCAGCAAACCAGAAATATGTTCCGATTTTATATACCTGTGCACAGTCGATCGTGGAACATACAAGTCATGACCGGAAGTATGAGATTTATGTATTCCATACAGATATCAATGCTGACAGCCAGAAAATGTTTACGGACAGATTGAATAGAGCGAATGTGAGATTTATTTTCGTGAATGTGAGCAGCAGGGTCGCCGGCTACGTCTTGCAGGCAAAGCAGCACATTACAACAGAAACATTTTACCGTTTCCTGATCCTTGATATTCTAAAGGTATATCCGAAAGTAGTATATCTGGATTGTGATATGATCATCTGTCATGATGTAGCAGAACTTTACGATACAGATATGGGAAACAGTCTGATTGCGGGTGCACTTGATCCTGATTTTGCAGGACAGTGCAATATGAAAAATTCAGAAATGCGTCAGTATTGTAAAAATACACTGGGACTCGAAAATCCGTTTGTATATTTTCAGGCGGGAGTACTTGTGTTTAATGTTACAGAGATGAGTAAAGTTGTGACAGTGGACAAACTACTCGAAATGTCGGATACAGGAATTTACCGTTTTTCAGATCAGGATATTCTGAATGTGGTATGTAAAGACAGGGTAACTTATCTGGATATGAAATGGAATATGATCTTTGACTGTGATCATTTCCGCTGGCAGAAAGTGATTAAATACGCACCGTATTATATTTTGGATGACTATGAAAATGCGAGAAAAGATCCATATATTATTCATTATGCCGGATTTTTGAAGCCGTGGATGAAACCGGATGAAGATTTTGGATATGTATTCTGGGACATGGCGAGAAAAACACCATATTATGAGCAAATTTTAAGTGGAATGCAGCATCAGGGCGGCGGTCAGAATGTGACAGTAGATACAGTAATTGAAGCAAGAGCATTTAAGAGAACCAGAAAGCTGCTGATGAAAATATTTCCACAGGGAAGTGGAATTCGAAGAACGTTAGGGAAGATGTATTGGAGAATTTTTGGATAAATAGTGGAGTAGTATGAAAATGGAAGAAGGAAAAATTAGTGTTATTGTTCCGATTTATAAGGTAGAGAATTATTTAAATCGTTGTGTAGAGTCAATTCGAAAGCAGACATACCGTAATTTGGAAATCATACTTGTAGATGATGGATCACCGGATGCATGTGGGGAGATGTGTGACAGGTATGCGCAGGAAGATTCGCGGATTCGGGTGATCCATAAGGAAAATGGTGGATTATCAGATGCACGGAATGCAGGCATTGAGGTGGCTGCCGGAGAGTACATAGCTTTTATTGACAGTGATGACTGGATAGATGATAAGATGTATGAGGTATTATATCATACTTTATTGAAATATGATGCTGATATTGCAGAATGCAGCTATCGAAATCTATATGCGGACTGTATTGTTGAAGAAACAGCCTGTACCGGAAATGTGGTAGAAGGCGATAATATTTTTGCGTTGGAGGCAATGCTTGACTGGCATTACTTTAAACCCAATGCGTGGAATAAGCTTTATAAGCGTAGTGTGATTGCGGATGTCAGATATCCGAAAGGCAAACTTCATGAAGATGAATATACGACCTATAAATATATGTATAATGCCAGAAAGTTAGTATATATAGATTTTTCATTTTATAACTATGACAGAAGACGAACAGACAGTATTACAGGTGAAAAATTCAGAGAGGCAAATCTTGATGCTTGCTGGGCATTTCGTGAGAGAGTAGATTTCTTTGATAAACATGGAATAAAGTCATTAGAGAGAAAAATGAATGATATCTATTGCTGGGTTCTCTTAGACAGGATTTATCAATGCTATTGCCAACAGGTAAATGGACCGAAAGTAAAAGCTCTTGTAGAACTGGCAAAACAAGATGTGGAATATCTGCAACAGCATGATGTTGATCCGTGGTATATTGAGGAATTTAAACTTTTGTCAAAAGGGCTTGAGAAGTATGGTATGGCAAGGAGTGTGCGTGAAAGAAAATGAAAAATGAGAAGGTCAGTATTATTGTTCCAGTGTATAATGCAGAACAATATCTTGGGTATACGATCACATCGATACTGAAACAGACATATAAAAATATAGAAATTATTTTGGTTAATGATGGATCGAAGGATGATTCACTTATCATATGCCAGAACTATGCTGCAATTGATGACAGAGTTAAAGTTCTGGATGTCCCAAATGGTGGAGTCAGCAATGCGCGAAACTGTGGAATTGAGTCGGCGACAGGAGAGTATATCCAGTTTGTTGATTCAGATGATGTGATAACAGAAAATATGACGGAACGACTGGTAGATACAATGCATATCTATGAAGCTGATATGGTAGTCTGTGGAATGCGTTATATGGTATTAGAAGGAAACAGACCTGTCAGTTCCAATGACTGGCTGCCACAGTATCTTGGAAAAGAATGTGTACTTTCGAGAGAAAAGTTTCTGGGTGATTTTTCAAGAATATTATTGTATACTGTGCTGCTTGAAGGACCATGTAATAAATTATATAAACGGGAATATTTTGACAAGTACGGATTGTGTTTTCCACTTGATAAGGAACTGGGAGAAGATTTTTTACTGAACTTACAATATTTTTCCCGATTAAAAAGAATTGTATTTATTTCAGACGTTCTCTATTACTATCTGCAATGGGGAAAAAATTCACTGACAACATGTTACAGAAGCAAAATGTTTGACAATCAGGTTTCTTTGCTGCAGGAATATGAAAAAATTTTTACGTGTGCAATGTGTGTGGAAAGATGAGAATATTACCTTTTTTTACCAGTATGCTGTGGGACATGTAGTTCGTTGTATGAATATGTTGTTTGATTCCAGAAATGATGGAGAAGATGGTCAGATTAAGGCGGAACTATTTCGGATATTAGATAATGATTCGGTTATTACATGGATTGAAAATGCTGAATGGATTCCGGAAGGCTATGAATGGCTGAAAGATTGTGTGAAAAATGTTGATGTCGGATTTGCATTTGACAGATTAATGGATATGAGCAGGCAGAAAAGTGTGCCTGATGTTGTGGTTCAGGAGACGAGGCAGGTATATTATCCGGGGAAAGCGAATCAGAAAATGGGTCAGATACTGCGGCGTGTAAACAGTGTTTTAGATAATGAGAGAATTGCCAAAACGATTGAGAGTTTAGAGCAGGATGGCATTAAAACGACAATCTCAAAAGTGGGAATAAGCTGCCGCTATCGGATGTCGAAAGCCATATTTGGCGAAGATGAGAATAAATAAAACCAATGATATGGAGGTAAATATTTTATGAAGAACAGCGAATTGGAACAGAGATTAAAAGAATGTAATTATAGATTATCTAAAATGGATGAAAGAATAAAAAGACTGGAAGAAGAGAATGAGCAGCTGAGACAAAATAAAGAAGAGGAAGCTGTAAAGCAGGAAGATGTAAAACCAGAAGCTGAAAAATTTCCAATGTCGCTAGAAGAAGTAGATAGATTGAATAACAGAATAAAGGCGTTAAGTGATGAACTGTACGAGTATATAGGAAATCAGATCAGACAGCAGGCTTCTTATACGGATGAAAACAAAGAATATTTAGAGAAGAGAATCAAGGGACTTAGTGATGAATTATATGAATATATTGGTGAGCAGATTCAGAGACAGAAAGAATTTATTGAAACAAATTTATGCAGATAAAAAATGGTATGTGAGTATTTTTCCATGTTTAATTTCAATATTTGGATGGATTCAGTTGGAATTAAGCTGCAGTTGGGATGATAAACAGTCTTTTTGGAATATGTCCGGCAAATATATAGGACTTAATATACTGACAATATTGGTTATAAATTTAATATTGTTAATGATTTGTAATAGGATATGGCTGTCCACTCTTTTAGGAGAGATTTTATGTTGTGTCTTATCAATAATTAATTATTTTGTGATAAAATTTCATGGATTACCATTTTCTATAATGGAAATAAAAAATACAAAAGCTGCTATAGATGTAATGCAGGGATATGATATAAAAATAAATGCTTGTATTAGTATAATACTCGTAATTTTTGCTGTTAGTTTTGTATTGATTTTATTTGTAAAAAAAGAGGAAAAAAACAGTGTTAAAACCAAAAAAAATATTTTTAAGCGTGATGCTATCATTGTTTTGGCTGCAGTGTGTGTTTTTTATTTTGGATATTTTTCTGCAAATCCTGTCAAACCTAAAAAAACAATTGGATGGTCATGGAAAGAAGCTTATTTTCAATATGGATATACGGCATGTTCTATAGAAATGATTATTTCGACACGAAATGTCGTTAATAAACCAGAAGGATATTCATTAGAAAAAGTTGAGAATATAAATATAGAAGAGAATGAACAACAAAGAGTGAATCAAACACCGGATGTTATTCTAATATTAAATGAGACATTTTATGATTTAAAAATGATAACAGATATAGAGACTGATCATGAGTATATGTCTGGAATCAAATCTTTAGATAATAGTGTTCATGGATATGCAGTTGTTCCATTACCAGGAGGCGGAACAAATTGCTCGGAATATGAGTTCTTGACGAGTAACTCGTTACAATTAATGCCTGGAGTAACACCATTTAATGTTCTTGATTTAAAAAATGCAAATACTGTAGTTTCTCATATGAAAAATTTAGGATATAGGACATTAGGAGCACATGGTTCAGGTGCGCTTAGTTATTCTCGTAATCGGGCGTATCCAGACATTGGGTTTGATAGAATATATTTTATGGAAGATTTTGAAATATTGAATATTATGGGGAACGTTTGGTATGCAACAGATTTAAGTTTATATAACAATATGATCAACTGGTATGATAATAATAGTGAAGATCCTCAATTTATGTATTTATTAACAATGCAGAATCATGGTGGTTGGGATATGAATAATCCAGAAAAAGACACTGTTCATGTATTAAATGATTATGGTGAGTATACAGATCAAATTAATGAGTATCTAACAAGTATCAAATTATCAGATGAGGCATTTATGTATTTAGTAAATTATTTTAAAACAATAGACAGACCAGTTGTAATTTGTATGGTAGGAGATCATTCACCGGCATTTGCTAAGGACATTGTGATAAAAAGTATGAAAATGATAAAAAAATAAGGTTGAGAGAAACTCCATTTATAATATGGTCTAATCAAAAAATAGATGAAACAACTCAGGAAACAATAAGTATGAATTATTTAGTTCCGCTCATTTTTGAAAAGATGGGAATAAAAGAGTCTTCATATTATACATATATGAACCAATTGAGAGAAGATATTCCAATATTAACATCCTATGGTGATTATTATGATTCAAAGGGAAATGAATATTCGTATGATGAAGAATCAGTTTATACAGATAGAGTTAACAATTATTTTTATTTAGAGTATAATAATTTAAATAAAAAACAGATAAAGGAAATATTTGAATAAAAATACAGATATAGGAACGAGGAGTATACAAATGAAATTAGAAAAAAAAGGCTTTAGGAATATCACTATATCTTTTTATAGCATCTTTTTTTTTCAGAAAGATTATGGTTTAATTCCGATCATTTAAATCTTCATAATAGTATATATATAATAACCAAAGTAATGCTGTTATTTACGTTGATTATATTAGGACAGGTATTATATAAAGGAATTATTAGGGTTTTGCAAAAAGATGAAAATGCTGTTTTTTTCGCAAAAGTCTTTTTTTGTTTATTTTATACTTCTCATAACAGTTCTATTATTGATTTGGCCTGGAATTTGGCGTTGGGATGAATTTTGGATGATTGATGGCAGTAAATGGTTTTATGTTGCGGCAGCGCAAAATTTTTTGATGTCTTTTTTTTTACATTTGCTGTTTGAGTATTTTACCTTTTCCGGCAGGAATAATTATTATACAGTTACTTTGTGTTTCAGGAATGGTAGCATATTTTGTGGTCAATATATATAAGTGGATAATAAAGGATAAAAAATAGCATCTTTAACGCTTATTCCGTTTCTTTTGTTCCCAGTTATAGATAGTAATTTATATCCATTAAGATGTACCTTGTATGCCTTTGTTGAATTAACATTATTGTCAATGATATTATTTAAGGTAATTGAATTTCAGAAGGAGCAAGAAAAAAAAAAAGTTTTCGAATATATTTATTTTTGTTTATATTATATTTAGTATAATTTTGTCAGTCATGAGAACAGAGGGAAAATATTATATCATTTTAGCTCCAGTACTTTATATATGGTTTTTAGGAAAGTATTCAAATTCAAGACAAAAATTAGCTGTTGTATGTGTTGTTCTTATATGTTCATTGGCAGGAAATAATTATCAAAATAAAATAATGCAAGAACAGATTGGAGATAGAAATACAATCGTATCTACACTTAATTATTTACAATATATTTTAAGATGATAACTTAAAAAATCAAGAAACAGAAATGCTTGATAATGTAAATAAGGTTGTGGCAATAGAAGTGTTAGAACAATATGGTCCCAATTCTGTATGGGATTCAACGAAAAATTTAATTCGTAAAGATGATTATAGTAGAGATGATTATAGTAACTTCATGAAAACATATGCAAAATTGGTATTCAAACATCCAATTGAATTTATGAAAGTACAGGTTCCTATCTTTTTTAAAGCAAATGCAATTAGTTTAGATTATCAAAATCAGTTTATTAAAGAAACCGAAAACTTATTTGATGAGAATTCACAAGATTATACTCAAGATATTGTAGTGTTATTTAGGGATGATTATTTTTCAAGGGCTTGCTTTAGCAACATAAGGAAAAAGATAATACAAATTCTGGAATTTAAGGCAAGCATATTTTCGAATACACCGTTAGAAATTTTTCGGATACTTGGTTATAATTCGATACCAGCAATTTTGTGTTTAGTAGGTTTTTTTATTTGGTTTATTAAACAAAAAAGGATTAAGGCAGCATTTTTGTTTATTGTACCATTAATAAAACTCCCGTTAATTGTTGCAACAGCTCCGGATAGTTTTTTTATGTATTATTTTTCGATATATTTAATTGGACAATGTGTATTATTTGTGATTTTAATCAAAAAAGTTATATATGATAAAGCATCAAGATTACAGAAATAAGATGTGAAAAGACAGGAGAAAGGAAAAATGTTAATTATTGCAATTGTTCTGGTTTGTTTGGCCCATTTTATCCGAACGCTAAGATGGGAGCTTTTCGTAAAAACATATGAAAAACCAAATACGAAAAATTTATTACAGTCTTTGTCAATTGGATATTTTATCAATTCATTTATTCCATTCAAGGCGGGGGATTTAGTCAGAGCTGGATTTCAGGAAGAAAAATGAAGAATGGGAGAGGGTTTGCACTGGCAACCGTTATTGTAGACCGCTATTTAGACATTTTGGTTGTAGGTATTCTGTTTGCGATTTTTTCAGCTTTTAATTTAGACAGTGCAGATTCGGTCTGGTTTTATATGTTTTTGGCAGTCGGCGTTTTAGCAGTTACTTTACTGGTATACATATTACGTGGGTATGTAAAAAAAATATTGAAAAATATTGCGGGCATTTTCAATGCAAGAATTGAAATACGTTTGTTGAGATTTTTCTGGTCGTTGATCTGGAGTTTTAAAGATATTTTTAAAAAGATATCAAAGACCCAGTTATTATTGGAAACATTAGGAATGTGGATTTTGTACCTTACGTCTTATTATTGTTTTGCTGCATTTTTAAGCCACCAGGGATCTAATATGAACTGGCTGGATGTATTTTACATGCTATTTACAAAGAACAGTATTCATGTTGGAAGTCTCGGAGCAATAACGGTTACGCAGGGAATGTTGAATACGCAGATGATATGGACTGGCATTTATTTATTTGCTCCGATTGTGATATTATTTGTCATTTCCCTGTGTTTGAAGTCTAAAAATGATGGAAGTGTAGATTCGGAAGAATCGTATTTGAATTTGATACCGCAATTGGATGAGGATGAACGACGGAACTTTTTGGAAACCTATTTTTCAAATGAGCGGCGTGAGTATATAGAGAGTTATCTGAAGATCAATCAAAATATATTGATTATTCGTGACTATTCTGCAGGTTCTAATGCGACGACAATGCTTTGTATGAATAATGGAAAAATTTCTTCCGTAAATATGCATTTGGCGCAGATGGAGATAAGTTATATCAGCAGATTGAGTGGCTGCAGCGTTTTAAGGATATTATACCTTTGCCGGATATTATGCAGTATCAAAAGCAGGATACTTTCTGTTACTACGATATGCCATATGACAGTCAGGCAGTTGGATTGTTTGATTATGCACATTCTATGCCAAAAGAAAATGCGTGGAAATTTATAAAAAAAGCGACGGAATGTCTGGAAAATTCTTTATACAAAGTAAATCAAAGACCGGCAGATAAAGCAACCATTGATGAATATATTAAGTCTAAAGTAAATAAAAACCTGGATAAAATTATGAATGCAAAATATTTGAAGCGTCTTATGGAGTATGATGATATCATCATTAATGGACGAAGTTTTCATAATTTGCCATATTATTTACAATATCTGTCAGAAGAACATTTATCTGATATTTTTAAAAATGATACATATTCAGAGATTCATGGTGATCTCACGATTGAGAATATTATCTGTACAAGAAATGCAGATGGAGAGGATGATTTTTATATCATAGATCCGAATACCGGAAATGTGCATGATTCTTCAAATCTTGATTATGGAAAACTGTTGCAGTCGATACATGGTGGTTATGAATTTTTGATGGCAACAAAGAATGTGAGCATTGAAAGAAATCGAATTAATTTTGTATTTACTAAATCAGAGGCATATACATATTTATATGATATGTTGGATAAGTATATGCGGGAACATTTTGCAAAAGAACGCGTAAAGAGTATTTATTATCATGAGATCATACACTGGCTGAGATTAATGCCTTATAAAATTGAAAAAAATGGAAAAAGGGTATTGCTGTTTTATGCCGGAATGCTTATGGTAATGAATGATGTTATCAATAATTTTGAAGAGGAACAATAGATGAAGACACGACTGGCACTATTTGATCTGGATGGAACATTATATGATACGAGAAGAGTCAATTTTCTTTCATATCAAAAAGCATTAGAACAGTTTGGATATACGATGGATTATGAGTATTTTGCAAATCAGTGTAATGGGAGACATTATAAAACATTTCTTCCAGAGATTATGCAGAGTGAGACCCATATGGAAGAAGTGCATGAATTAAAAAAGAAATATTATGGTGATTTCCTTTCAGAAACAGTGGAAAACAAACACTTATTTGAGATTATAAAAGCAATTCGTAACGAGTATTATATTGTTCTGGTTACGACTGCTTCGAGAAAAAACAGTGAGGATATATTAAAATATCATAATCGTCTTGATGAGTTTGATCTTATTATTTCGCAGGAAGATGTAAAAAAGAAAAAACCGGATCCGGAAGGATTTGTAAGGCCATGGATTATTATAAGATTTCAAAAGATAATACAATTATTTTTGAAGATTCGGATGTTGGAATAGAGGCAGCAGAGAAATCTGGAGCATCAGTTTTTGTAGTCAGGGGCTTTGCTTAACAGGGAAAAAAGAGTATGAGAAAATTATTAAAGCAGGGAATTGCATTTGTTGGAATCAGTGGAATTGGCTGGATCATGGATTTTGTAATATTTAATCTGTTGAATTTAAGGTCATCCTATGTTGCAGTGAATAATATGATCAGTTCACTGGTCGCAGTATGCTTTGTATTTTGTGTATCTACCAGAAAAACATTTGTACAAAAGGATGGCGGAATTCCTCTGAAAGTAAAATTTGTAATTTATATTTTATATCAGATCATATTGATATTATTGGTGTCGCAGCTTTTAGCGATAATTGCAGCAGGGTTGTATCAGACTTTTAGTGGAAGTATCATTGGCAATTTTTCTGCGATGGCTGCTAAGATTATAGTAACTCCAGTAACGATGTGTTTGAACTTTTGGTAATGAAATTATTGATAGAAAGGATTTAGAGATGAAAAGAAAAAAATACTGGTTTTTATCCCAAATGTATAACTGTGAAAAGCAGATTGTAAGAGTTTTAGATCAGTTGAATGGTGAAATAAAAAAAATATATTTCAGAAGCGATAATTGTCAATAACAGGAGTACAGATAATGGAGAGCAGGCTGCTATAGAAAAGATAAAAAAAATGAATGCAGGTTTTCCGATTAAAGTATTAAAAAACAGAGAAAATTATGGATTGGGTGGATCACATAAAGTGGCCTTCAATTATGCGATAGAGAATAATTTTGATTATGTTATCGTACTTCATGGAGATGATCAGGGAAGTATCAGTGATATGATACCGGTATTGGAAAATGGTGCATTTAAAAAGTATGACTGCTGTCTTGGAGGCAGATTTGCAAAGGGTTCAAAACTGGTTGGTTATTCAAAGTTCAGAACATTTGGAAATTTAGTGTTCAATGTGATTTTCTCAATTTCTGTTGGAAAAAGAATATTAGATTTGGGAGCCGGATTAAATCTTTATTCTACCAGAATGTTAAAATCAAAGTATTATGAAAAATTCCCAGATAATTTAACCTTTAACTGTTACATGCTTTTTGCACTTGCTTCATATAAACAAACATACAGATTTGTTCCGATCGTGTGGAGGGAAGAGGATCAGGTGTCAAATGTAAAAATGACAAGACAGGCATGGCAGACTTTAAAGATGGCAGTGAGCTATTTCTTTGGCAGAAAGAAATTTATGTTAAAGGATGCAAGAGAAAAGAAGTTTAAAGAATACAAATCAGATGTTGTTTTTTCTACGGAGGACTGAATATGAAATTAAATGTAATAATGCCTATGGGTGGTGGTGGCACCAGATTTGGAAATCATGGATTTAATGTACCAAAACCTTTAATTGAGATTTATGGGAAACCGTTTTTTTACTGGGCAACACAGTCACTGGTCAAAAATATTGAAATCGAAAGCCTTACATTTGTTGTATTAAAAGAACATATTGAGAAATTTGCGATTGACCAGAGAATTAAAGAATTTTATCCGGATGCCAGAATTAATGTGATTCCAGAAGTATTACCTGGAGCTGTACTGACTTGCAAGGCGGGTGTGACCAATATAGAGAATGATAAACCGATCATTTTTAATGATTGTGACCATTTGTTTTTATGCAGTTCATTTTATGAATTCTGTAAAAACGATGAATTTGAGACAATCGATGGTGGCTTACTGACTTTTAAATCACATGATCCAAAGTTCAGTTTTGTTGCATATGATGAAAATGGATACGTGAATCACACAGTTGAAAAACAGGCAATCAGTGAAGATGCGATTTGTGGAGCTTATTATTTTAGAAATAAGCAGATATTTGAAGAAGCTGTGGAGATTTATTTGAAAAATTGTTCCTATAACGAGTTTTTTGTCAGTGGTGTATATAATGTGATGGCAGAACAGGCAGAAAAATCAAAAGTTTTAATGTGGATCAGCATGTTTCGTTTGGTACTCCGGATGAGTTTGAAGAGGCCAAGGGGGATGTGACGTATAATAAATTGTTGTAGATAAAATGCATTGAATAACAATAGTGGAGGAAAATAAAGTTGGAAAAGGTAGTAAAATTTATTGATTGTTATATTGAGACGGAAACCTGTAATTTGAAATGCCATTATTGTTATATTGCATTGCGTAATAAATTTAAGAACCATATCATTGAATTGCAACGTTCTCCGAAAGAAATTCAAAGTGCACTGTCAAAAGAACGTATGGGAGGGATTTGTCTTATTAATTTGTGTGCTGGTGGAGAGACTTTATTAGGGGAAACCATTTTGCCAGTAGTAAAAGCATTATTAGAAGAGGGACATTATGTCATGGTGGTCACAAATGGCACTATGACAAAGCGGTTTGACGAAATCATCACATGGGATAAAGCATTGTTAAGCCATCTTTTTATAAAATTTTCATTCCATTATTTAGAGATGATCCGTCTGAACATGATGGATACCTTTATTGGCAATGTTAAGAAAATTGCTCAGTCCGGTTGTTCTTATACCGTAGAAGTAACACCAAATGATGAATTGATTCCGCATATCGATGAAGTAAAAAAGGTATGTGTGGATAATTTTGGAGCGGCTTGCCATGTGACAATAGCAAGAGATGACAGAACCGGTGGAATAGAGTTATTATCAGAGCATTCCCTGCCGGAATTTTATGATATCTGGAGCACGTTTGATTCAAAACTGCTGGATTTTAAGTATTCCATATTTAAGAAAAAGAGAACAGAATTTTGCCATGCCGGGATGTGGAGTTATTGGGTAGACTTAAATACAGGTGAATATAAACAATGTTACACGGGAGATACACTGGGAAACATTTATGAAAATTGTGATGAAAAGCTGGTTGAGTGTCCGGTTGGAACAAAATGCGGACTGGCACATTGCTATAATGGGCATGCTTTTCTGACGTTGGGAGATATACCGGGAGTAGATACAGTAACTTATGCAGAGACAAGAAATCGTTTGGAAGGAACAGACAATGAATGGCTGAGACCGGAAATGAAAGCAGCAATGAGTTGTAAACTTTATGAGACAAATTATGATGGAGAAGTTTTTACATCATATAATAAGGAGCGGAAAGTGGCATATCTGGATTATTATCATGTTATAAAAAACAAATATCATATGGAAGATGAGAAGCAGAATGTGTTTATTATTGGTACTCCGGATCATGGAAATATGGGAGATCAGGCAATCTGGTACGCAACACAGAAGTTACTGAAAAATTATTTTCCGGCTGCTAATGTGGTAGATGTGGATATGAGTGATTTTGAGACGGATATAGAAGGAATTGCACATCTGATTCAAAAACAGGATATTCTGATACTGCAGGGAGGCGGTAATTTTGGAAATTATTACATGGATGATGAGATGATTCGCAGATCTGTAATCAGCCAGTTCAGGAATAACAGAATCATCATGTTTCCACAGACGGTATATTTTTCAGAGGATGCGGAGGGAAAAGAAGAATTAGAGCGGAGTGTTTGTATTTATAATAAAAATAAAAATCTGGTTCTCATTGCGCGTGATGCAGAATCTTTTAAAATCTTAAAAGAAAATTTTATAAACGAAATATATATGCTGCCGGATGTTGTACTTTCCCTGAACGCTGTTGATGTGAAAAAGAAACGCAAGGGAGCTCTAATTTGTCTGCGCAGTGACAAAGAAAGTGTTATGAACCAACAGGATGTTGAGAATGTAGAAGGTTTTTTGAAAGAAAGATTTTCAGAAATAAAATATACAGATACGCAGATGGATGATTACTGTAAGGAAAATAGAGAACAATTATTAAAGCAGAAAATAGAGGAATTTCAGTCTGCCGAGCTCGTGATTACGGATAGGCTGCATGGAATGATATTTTCTGTAATAACGGGAACACCATGCATCACGTTTGATAATTTTAATGCGAAAGTAAAAAATGTATATTTATATTTAAAAGATAATTGTAATGTAAAATTGGTATGTGATTTCAAAAAATTTACGGAAGCATATGAGCAATTGTGTGGAAAAATAAGTAATTCCTACGATGAAAAGTATATCATACAGCAATTTACAGAGATTCTGGACAAAGTATGTATTAAAACAGTAGAAAACGATACAAAGGATATTTATCAGAAGAGTATCGATGAAATGCTGGGTTATTGGGGATTAAGACATTATCAGAAAGTTTTGGACAGTGAGGAATTAAGAAAATCAAAGCAATCTTTAGAACAGCATGTAAGTTTTCTGGAGGAAAATCTTCAGATAAGTAAAGATTGGAATGAGAATCTGCAGAAGCAGAATGAAGAACGGATGAAAGAACTGGAAGAATACAAAAACTGGGTTGAAAATTTACAGAAGCAAAATGAAGAACGAATGAAGGACACAGAAGTATATAAAGATTGGGTGAACAATCTGCAAAAACAGATTGAAGAACGGGTGAAAGAATTAGAGGAATACAAAGACTGGGTGAATAATCTGCAGAAGCAGATAGAGGATATGAAGGGGTAATAAATATATGCAGCTATTGGAATGGCGTAGTCAAAAAATTCACTGTTCGATCGACGATACGTTATGGATCTTTAAGGATTTAACGGAGCATAAAGAGTATATTTCCATATTTGAGAATCCTGTTTTATATAAAATGAAAAATTTGCATTTGAAGTATGGGGTCGTATTTAACTGTTATTGCTTTTTCAATGCATGGTACAATTTTACACTTGCTGATGCAACAGACCGATTTATAAATGAATTTGAAAATAATGCAGACTGGCTTAAATTTGGATTTCATGGATATGGTTTTGATGAGTCAGAAACCGACAGGACGTATGAAGCTGCTGATAGTGCTGAGTTACTGTTAAAAGATTACAAGCTGGTTACAAAAGAACTGTGCCGTATAACATCTGAAAAAAGTTTAGCGCAGTATTTAAGATTATCCTCTTTCAAAGGAAGCAGAGAGGGTATACGATTGTTACACAGAGAAGGAATCAAAGGATTTTTATGTGCCGAAACAATGGAGAGAGAAAGTTATTATCTTGATGCTGAGGCTAGAACGAAATTATATTCTGATGGAAAATATTATGATAAAAAAACTTGGTGTGAAATTTTTGCTACATGGTTAAGAATGGAAAAAGAAGAATCTATAGAGGAAAAACGGGACTATCTGATAAAGAAAAAGTATCCGATTACAGTATTTACACATGAATGGGCAATCATGGAAGATGAACAGAAAATATGGTCAAATTTTGAGCAGGTATTTGAGGGTCTGAATCATATTGAAAGAAAAATAAGATTTTTCTAAAATATAAATAGGAGGTGACATTTTATGCTAATATCCTATCGGTTTAAAAACTTTTGTTCGTTTGCTGAAGAAGCAGAATTTGATATGATGGCACCTGGAAATAAAGTAAAACATAGATTCCCGGATAATTATGTTAAAACAGAAGAGGGATATGATATTTTAAAAACTGCGGTAGTGATTGGGGAAAATGCCGGAGGAAAGACAAACTTTATTAACAGCCTTTCTTTTCTGAAAAGTATGTTTGAAGATAACAAGGTAAAACATTCGTATCGCTCGCTGATCAATATTAATAATCTGCAGTCTGAATGTCCGGCTGAGTGTGAAACAAAGCAGGAATTTGATATAAGTGTTATTGGTGAAAGTGGAACGATATATCATTATAATCTGCAGATTGATGAATTTTGTATTGTGCAGGAAAGTTTTTCTTTTAAACAGTCGAAAACCGGAAAAGAAAAAAAGATAATATATGCAAAAAGAGAGCATCTAAAGCAGATTGGGGATAAGCCATCTTCTATGGCTGTTGAATTTGAGATAAAGATAGATAATTGTGATAAAGAGATACAGACTGTATTTGAACAGACAGCATATAATAAAGGAGCAATGGGATTATTTGTATCGAAATTAGCCATTGTTGGGGATTCACATGCAATAGAATTTGTTAACTGGATGAATGATAAACTCGTCGTTGAAAGTAAAAATTATAATTATTATCTTTACAAAAATATTCAAAATGAAGAAGACGATTTAAGAATTTTAAAAGAAGACCGTTTTTTAGAGATATTACGTATGGTTGATTACAGTATTTGTGGAATTGAGATAGATGATGAAAAACCATTTAGTATGACAAAGATTATCAGAAAAACAAAAGATGGAAATATTCTATCAAGGGAGCTTAGAAGAGATTCAGGAGGTGTTGGGGAGTTCTTTGCATGGGCTGTTCAGATTTTCAGGGTTGTGTATGAAAATAAGATGGTTTTTGCGGATGAAGTGGATCGGGTGCTCAATCCGATATTAGCAGAGCGGATGATTGCATTTATTAATGGAAAAGATCATAAGGGACAGTTTGTTTTTTTCAAGCCATAATGTATTGCATTTAGATTTGAAAAATTATATGAAAGAACAGATTTATTTTGTTACAAAAAATCGTGATACATTGGATTCTGAATTGTATTCTTTAGCAGACTTTCCTGAGATAAAATATGATACAACAAAAATATACGAATTTTATATGAAAGGGATTTTGGGAGGCACTGCGTTTGAGTAGACCAAAGAGAAATTTAACGAAAAAAATTTGTTATATTTTGTGAAGGAGACAACAGAATATAATTATATTGATGCAATGCGTTTGAAGCAGGGGGTAGAATTAGCACTCAGACCCGTGAATATGCATGGTGGAGGATATTCAAGTTTTTAGAAGAAATCAAAAAAGAGGCAAGTAATAATTGTCTGGCAAAGTTTATTATAATAGATTTTGACAGAGTTAAAACGAATATAGGAGAATTGCAGAAACTAAAAGAAATAATAGGATATTGTGCACTTCAAAATATCAGTAAAAGAATACCGCATTTTTTGATTATAGATAATCCGGATTTTGAGTATATTGCATGTTTGCATGTTGATAATTATAATGGGCAGAATGTAAAGAAATATATTGAACAGACATTGGAATTTGGAGATGTTGATAATTTCAAAGCCAAAAAAGATGTATATGATTATCTTAATACAAAGGGAAATTCATATAAGCAAATGCTTGCAAGACTGAGAGAGAAGATAATAGTTAATCATTATCAAATTAATAAACAGAATTTTGAAATTACAATATCTAAGATGGATGTTATGTGGAATAATGAAAATAGACGAGGATCTAATATCAATGAATTTTTCGAAGTGATCGATTGGTAATGCTATTGTTGATACAAGGGAGAAGTAAATGGAAAAGTACGAAGAAGCGGCAGTATCACGCTTTGATGACTGGGAGGTACTGAGTAAGGGAGAAAATAGACGTAAAGCTTGTTCGATTCATTTAGGTGGAATCTATATAGAGTGTTTGTTGAAAGGAATGTTATGTAGTCAATGTAGTGTCACAGCAGGCACGAATCAATCACAATGGATTATTAATGGATGTGAAAAGGCAGGTAGAGATGGAAAGAATCTGGGAAAACATAGAACAAATAATTCAAAGTAAATATCAGCTGAAAGGGGATGAATGGGTACAGGTAAGCGTGAGCAAAAGGGGAAAAATTCATGTGACAGTTGTATCTGATTCCAATATAAAAAGAACTGATATAAAAAAGCTGCTGGAAGAAGAGTTAGACAAGAAATCAGATAGTGACCAGATAGGTTTTATAAATATTTATTCCACAGAGCAGGCAGAAGAACTCCATATTGAAAAGATAAGAAAAAATGATGACTACTTATCCTGGTCAGATGCATTATATGCAGATAATATTGCCAAGGAGAACAAGACGGAGACGCAGGTGATCAGTTTTTATTCATATAAAGGTGGAGTTGGCAGGACAATTGCTTTGATTGAAACAGCATATAATCTTGCAGATGCAGGAAAAGGGTATTACTGCTTGATTTAGATGTTGAGGCACCAAGTCTGCACAATATTTTTTATGACAAAGTAAATGATGAAATCAACGGAGTACAGTACGGAACTATAGAGTATCTGTACAGAAAAGTTATACAGGGAAGTGAAGATGTCAGAATAAATGATATTTTCTGCTCACTTCAGTTGAAGAATGTTTCTGGTGAAATTTTTGTAATGCCTGCATTGAAATCTATGAATAAGGATTATGTTTACCAGATTGAACGTTTACAGACACAGCAGATCCAGGAAAAAGATGTGTTTAGAGAAATATTTGCGTACGTGCAGAAAGAACTGAATGTTGATATTATTTTGATTGATACGAGAGCGGGATTTAATCAATGGGGATCGCTCTCTCTTTTGACATTATCAAATCAGGTCATATTTATTGCATATCCAAATAATGAAAATGTCGAAGGTTTAAATATGGCATTGCAGTTAATGCAGAACATAGGAAAGAAGAGATATGCCGTTGCAATGTCAAAGGTTGTTGCGTCTGAGGAAGGTGTAAAAAAGACGAGAAGTCTGTTTGAAGGACTGAATGTTGCACAGGAAGATTTGATTCCGGTCTATTATAAACAAGAGATTGCGTTAAGTAACCGATATCCGATTGATAGTGTGGATATTTTAGTATCCTATAAGGAACTTTCGGATTATATTTTGAATAATGAAAAAATAGAACGTAATAAAAAGTTGCTTATGAATGGAATGAAAGAGCAAATGCTAGGGCAGATGTTTATAGAAAAACAGCGTTTGGTAAGATTTCTTGCCGTAGAACAGTTTCTGAATCAAGAAGCAAATATGTTTTTAAAATATCGATATAGGGAAGAATTGTTTGGCATACGGAATACACAAATAAAAAGAAGGTATAAAAAAGGGGGAATGCGTATGTTCCAACAACTATATATTCAGTTGTAAGTGATGAAAAAGATCGGGAATGTACTGCGATATTAAAAGATAAAAATAGTAATATTGAAATAGTGGGTGTAAAACTGATTCGGCTGCTGATCGAAAATTTGAACAAAAAGGCAAAATGGCGGAATGGTGATCAGCCGGAGATAACTACTGTATCACAGTTGCTGGATATGCTTACGCACAAAGTGAACAATAGTTCTGTTTTGTTTTTTTTCAAAAAAAGGAGAGCCTGTATCGAGAGCAGAGAAAGATAAGCAGGAATATGAAACGACAGATGAAATACGTTTGATGATCAATATTAAAGAAGAAATGCTTCAGGAAAATGCAGAACAGGTAATGGAAAATATCAGAGGTTTAATATCTTTTTTTAACAAAGATAGAGAAGAAATCCAGTTCAATTTTATAGTTCATGAACAGGTATGGGAAAAATATTCAGAATTTTTTTCGATATTTAAAGGCAATATGATAGAAACGAATGTGACAGTGAGAGATATCAAAAATTTCATTATTGAGAATATTGATGAAAAAGAGTTTTTACCATTTATGCAAAATATAAATGCATTACACCAGGTGACAGAAAGCAGATCTGAGGATAATATGGAAGATTTATGGGATGATATGGAGAACGATGATTTTGAAGAAATTATTGATGTCATCCTTGGAATCCGTGAAGATGTCAAAATGTATAGCAGGTCAGTTGTGAGATATTTGTATCAATTTTTACAGAAACATAAAGAAGTAAAATATAGTGATTTGCTGGAAGTTTTAAAACGGGCTGCGGAAAGAGAATTAAATGATCCAGATGAACAATATCCGGATCGTCTGATAAGTTTTTCGAAGCTAAAACAGGAACTGGAAAGGTTATAGGAGAAAAAGAGGGCCGTCAAAATAAGATTGCGATAGTCCTTTTTTGAGGGAAAAAAGATGGCAAAAATATCAATTATCATACCAGTATATAATGTTGAAAAGTACTTACAACAGTGTATTGACAGTTTACTGTCGCAAACACTATCAGATATTGAAATTATCTGTATAGATGATGCATCGCAAGATGCGTCCGGAAAGATTTTAAATGATTATGCTGCACGGGATGATCGTATGAAAGTGATCCATGCAGATGAGAACATGGGGACATTGCGTGCAAGAATCAAAGGTATTACAGATGCGGCTGGTCAGTATGTAATGTTTGTAGATAGTGATGATTATCTTGAAGTATCTGCCTGTGAAGAACTTTTAAAACTGCTTACAGAACATCCTGTAGATGTGTTGCATTTTGGTACGGTTTTACACGCAAATGAGAATGTATCGGATGATTTAAAAAACTGGGTTACCAATTTCCTCACGCCATATGAGGGAGAATTGGAAGGAAATCTGATTGAAAAATGTTTTGTGGATGAAAAGTTTGACTTTAATATTACAAATAAGATCTGGAGACGGGAAGTATGTGAAGAGGCATTTGCAAATGTTGAACAGATCAGACTGGTTGCATCTGAGGATCGGTATATTTTTTTCCTTCTCATGTACTATGCAAAAAATTATTATGGCATAATAGAAAAATATTATAATTATAATCTGGGCATAGGAGTAACTGGTGGAGATATTTTATCACTGGATCAGTTTGAAAAAAGATGTTCCGGTGCAGAGGCATCTGAGTTAGTAAAGAGATTTCTTGAAAAAACAGGATCAATTGAAAAGTTCCGGAAAGAATCAAAATGTTTTGCGGACAAGATATTGTGGGATTGTGTGGACTGCTGGCATAATAAGCTGGAAAAAAAGGACGAACAGCAGGGATTTGAGATTTTAAGAAAATATTTCAGACCTGATGAGATTACCAGTGCGGTGGCAAGAGTATATTTTGAACAGGGACAGGATATCTATAACAGGGCAAAAATAACGGGGCATAAAAAAATTGCAATTTATTATCGTTATTTAGGATATGACAATATGGATGAAAAGGTTCTGGAGTGTATGCAGTATTTGATACAGCGAGGAAATGATGTCATATTATATACGGATCAGGATCGGAAAGAATTGACAGAGGGGACAGATAAGTATGGAAAGGAGCTCGTGTATCTGCCGGATGCTGTCAGTGCTAACTGGGGAGATTATGAGGCACGGTGCAATGCCTTTTATAAGCAGATGCTGAAAGATAAAATAGAGGTTTTAGTGTATGCTTCGCCTACGTCGCATATATGCTGGCTGGATACATTGCTTTCATCTTTATCGGATATCGTGACTGTTGACATGCAGGATGAAGTATATCTGAATATGTTTGGTGAGATAAGGGAAGAGAATGAAAAGAAAATAGAGGAAAAGACAAGAATTGTAGATGAGAAGACCAAAGTTATAGAGGAAAAAACTATAGATGAAAAAGTAAGAATCATTGATGAGCTGCAGAGAGAGAACAATATGTTAAAGCTGCAGCAGGAAAGTCCGAGGATTATGTGGAAATATTTTTGGAGGAGTTTGAAAAACAAGCTTCTTAGAAGTTGACAATGTATTGATACAGTGTGAGAAATGTTTTAATATATGAGAATGTAGATGATAAAAGTAAGAATTAAAAATTTTATGAAGATATTATATTAGGTAATTGATAAATGGTTTTATCGATTCCTGTGGATAACTCTCCCTTAGGTAAGGAGATAAAAAGGGTCAGTATTCAGAATTATTTCTGAATTGACATAGATCATCAGATTTTGGGCGAATTTTAATAAGCCCAAATAAGTATTATGACAATTGAAAAGTTTTTCAGGCAATTAAAGTTTTTTTAGGAATGAATTTGTCCAAATCAAAATACTCCGAAGGAGCTGGAAAAACGAAGGGGGATATTTAGCATTCATAAATTTTCTCATTCATAGGTGGTTGAAATTGTTGGTGTGGTTATCTATATTTTACCATTTGTGGAGAGAAAATTTATATAAATCAAGCAAGAAAACCCAATAAAACCAAGGACTTGTGGCATTTGTCAAATGCCTAAAGTATTATACGATAAGGAGAAAAGTGATGGAATATTGTGCAATATTGATACCATGTTATAACGAGGAAAAAACAATCCGCAAAGTAGTAAGGGACTGGAAGAAAGAAATTCCTGAAGCAACGATTTATGTTTACGATAATAATTCAACAGATAACACAGCAAAAATTGCAAAAGAAGAAGGAGCGGTCGTAAGACGGGAATATAAGCAGGGAAAAGGAAATGTAATACGTAGGATGTTTCGGGAGATTGATGCACAATGTTACATCATGATAGATGGGGATGATACATACCCTGTTGAATATGGCAGACAGATGATGCAGGAAGTTTTGGAAAAGAAGACTGATATGGTTGTAGGAGACCGGTTATCTTCAACTTATTTTGAGGAAAATAAAAGACCTTTTCATAATTTTGGAAATAGTTTGGTAAGGTTTTCAATTAATCATTTGTTTAAAAGTGACATCAGAGATATCATGACAGGATACAGGGCTTTCAGTTTTCAGTTTGTAAAGACGTTTCCGGTATTGTCAAAAGGTTTTGAAATTGAAACAGAATGAGTATTCATGCAGTTGATAAAAATATGCAGATTAGTAATATTATTATTGAATACAGGGACAGACCGGAGGGAAGTGAATCCAAACTCAATACGTACAGTGATGGGTTTAAAGTGTTAAAGACGATTGGACGTTTATATAAAAATTATAAACCTATGAATTTCTTTGGAATTTTATCATTGCTTTTAATTATTATAGCAGCAATTTTATTTGTACCAATTTTTGTTACATATGTTCAGACAGGACTTGTACCAAGATTTCCTACGCTAATAGCATCCGGTTTTATTGTCTTGGCTGCATTACAGAGTTTTTTCTCTGGAATGATATTGGATACTTTTGCACAGAAAAACAGACAGGAATTTGAATCGGAACTTAATACAATGGAAATGAATTATAAAGACTTATTGAAAAAAGAGTAGACTTATATAGTCATGGAATAGATATGCAAGCAGTTTCTTTACGGTTAAATAAAACGGATTTAGTTTTATCAGTGCGGAAGGAATCTGTTTTTGACTGAGGAGGGTATAGATTGAGTATAAAAGATAAAACAGTAGAACGTGGAGTGTTAATCAGTAAAATTGCTGTAATAGTGTTTGCAATGGTATGTGGGAGATACTTTATAGAATATATGCGATTGCCTAAGGCAGGGATTGTTTGGGCATGTGCTTTCATTATTATGTATTATTTGTTTTCAGGGTGGAGATTAGAAAAACAACAGATTCCATATATGATTTTTTCGGGTATATTAAGTATTGCTGTCATTTTAGGATATCATATGGAATTACATGGTTCAATGTATACGGGTTTAATGACTGAGAATTATATGACAAGTTTGACAGTAAATGATGTAATAGCTTTTTTATTATTAACAATAACAATAACAGCGTTATTGGAAAAAATTATTACACGATTTACACGAAAAGTAGAAAGTATTGAAATAAAATGTACATATGGTATTAGTAATAAAAAGGCATGGTTAGGAGCAGCACTGATAATTTTTATATTATGGATACCTTATTTAGTGATATACTATCCAGGATTTATATTTGGAGATTCACTGGGATCAATTGCACAGGCACTTGGTGTAGCCAAATTATATAATCATCATCCGATTTTTTATACTTTATTTTTGAAAATGTGCTTATCACTAGGAATTTTTATAAAGGATATTACATTTGGTTGTGCGGTGTATACGATTGTACAGATGATTTATATAGCATTGTGCCTTGGATATCAGATATGTTGGATTAGAAATAAAGGTATTGGTATAAAAATATGTATAATTTTAACTGTATTTTTTTGGTTGTATTCCTTTTTTTGCACAGAATAGTATTGCTATGTGGAAAGATCCAATATTTTCATCAACGTTGGCCGTATGGTCTCTTGTACTAGCAGATTTTGCATTATCTAAAGGGAAAATTATATCAGATAATAGATTTTTCTTGGTAAAGAGTAATTTATTGTTAGTGGTATTATGTTTTTCAAGAAATAATGGATTTTATATCGGATTGTTTTGCGAATTAGTGATAATTTTGATATGGATATTGAATCGGAGAAAAAAAATAATAACAGGTTTGAAAAAACTTATGGTAAGTACGGGTTGTATTTTATTGATTATAAGCATTGTTATAGGACCGGTATACACAAAATTAGATTTAAATGGAGAGCCGGTAGAGAGCCTGGTATATTTTTAAATCAAATGGCGAGTGTTGTTGCATATGATGGAGATATGACAGAGGAAGATAGAGAATACATGAATGGTTTATTACCATTGGAAAATTATAAAGATACATATCGACCTTGTGTAGTAGATCTTTTAAAATGGGATCAGAATTTTAGTCAGAAGTATTTAAATGAGCATTTAAACGGATTTATGAAAACATATATTTCAATGTTTATAAGAAATCCATATACATATATAGAAGCATGGGCGCTTAACACATATGGATATTGGGCATTAAACCGTTGGGAATTAAATACAGATGCTAATAATATATATAAAGGAAATTTGGGAGATATTGAAAATGGAGAAAATTATGGTATAGTTCCTCACAGTTTATTAGAAATTCAAAAAGTGGATTTAAAAAGCATTTTTGAAATAGGAGACGCACCTGTGGCACTTGCTATACTAACATGGTTTGTATTTTTAATAGTATTATTAATTATAAAAAAGCAAAAATGGGGACTGGGATTGGCAATTGCACCGACATTGGGGCTTGCCATAACACTTTTTGTTGCAACACCATATGCTTATTGGCAGAGATATGGATTGGCACAGTACTACTTAGTTCCATTTTATATATTTATAGTTGTATATTTACTAAAAGAGAAAAAGGAATGAAGGTACATAGGAAAGTAAGATTATATGAAAAAAAATTAATATTATTGATTTTTAGTTTGTTTGTATTATTGATTTGCTCTGAAAGTTATTTTTATATAATGAGTAAAAAGTATCCCGAAATAAAAATAAGTCAAGAACAGTTCTATGGAAAACAAAATGAAAATTTAAAAGACTTTAAGGTGGAAGATGGAAAAATAATTTCATTGTCTGGTGACCCATGGGTTACATGGTAAGCGCCCAATAATCGGGCGGATTGTTTAATTCTTCTATATTCTCCATAATTATTGATAGTAAAGCGAGCGTTTTACTCTAATAATTATGGGAGGTATCTATCAATGAGTCGTAACTCAAAAACTTCAGCTGCCCAGCAGCTTAAATTTGTAATGGAATGCCGCAAAAGCGGCAAAACCGATGCACAGTGGTGCATCGAAAACGGAATTCGTCCAGCTACGTTTTACAACTGGGTATCCAGACTCCGCACCCTCCGGTGTGAAATTTTTTCTGTAAATTTAGATCTTCTATGATAATTGATGCGGCTTGACAGCGGTTTCTGCTATTAAGCCGTTGTTTATTTGTAAGTACGTAATCATCCGTATCTGTCCGCAACTATATTTTTCTGATACACTCTTTTCATAACAAAGAAAGGAAACTGTATCATTATGAAAACAGATGAAAAAATCACGCTGTGGTCTGAACGAATCCATGAATTTCAATTCAGTTGTTACTGACCTCATGAGCTGTCACGGATTTGCTCACATGAACTGTCATCAGATTGACTGGTTTTCTGTCATCAGCCAGCCCCACAGGCTGCCGCCTGAACCCAGGCGGCAATAATCTTTACGTCGTTATGGTTCCAAGCATTTCATGCTCTATGACGAACTTGATCATATAATCATCGATCAGGCGCTTCTGGTTTTGAAATGCATACATAAGAGCTTTTTCACAGATCCGGTTGACCATACGTGGGATCCCGGCCGATGCTTTATGGATCTCATCCAGCGCTTTGGCTGTAAAGACCTCCTGGTACATCCGGAGTAATCCATATGGCTTGCGATATACTGTTCTGTCTCAGATCTGTCCAGGTGTGGCAGGGTACAGTACATATCAATGCGCTGGCGGACTGCGGCATACCGCTGCAGTTTCAGCTTGTTTTCCCACAGTTCGGTCTGACCGACCAGTACAACAGCCATAGGACTCATGGAATCAAATCTGTAGTTGAGCAGAAAACGGAATTCTTCCAGTGTTTCCTTTTCAAGCAGATGAGCTTCATCAAGGATGCAGACGACCTTTTTGTGCTGCACTCCCCGGATGATCTCGATCTCCTGTTGCAGCTGGCGTTTGGAATCACCACGGTAAAACCGGGATTCCAGTCCCAGCTGGTCCAGCAGCCCTTTATAAAACCACCGTGGTGTCAGCTTTGAGTCAGACAGATACAGGACAATGTAATCCTCTTTGGGAAGTTCCGAGTAAAAACGGCGGATCAGGGTTGATTTCCCGCATCCGGGGTCCGCAGTTACAACGGCAAACATCTGACGGTCTGCCACATAGGACAGCCGTCCGAGGGTCTCACGGAATGCATTGGATTCATACAGCTTTTCCGTAAGTACGTAATCATCCGTATCTGTCAGCAACTATATTTTTCTGATACACTCTTTTCATAACAAAGAAAGGAAACTGTATCATTATGAAAACAGATGAAAAAATCACACTGTGGTCTGAAAGAATCCATGAATTTCAATTCAGTGGGCAGACTTGCAAAACATGGTGTCAGGAACATCACGTTCCAGTCTCTACAATGAATTATTGGATGCGCAAGCTGAAAAAATTGGACGAACAATCAGATACAGATATGATTTTTGCAAAAATGCCAACGGAAAAGAGATTTCAAAGAATGAGACTTTGAATATCAGCCGTCTCCAGTCCGCATTTTTATCACAAACGCTATTCGGATTGAAGTGATGCCTGAATGCCCGCCGGAATTTTTTCGTGTTCTGATCCAGGGGCTGAAAGATCATGCTTGATCTGGCAGGTGGCACAACCGTTTACCTTGCCTGTGGAGTTACCGATCTGAGAAAAAGCTATCACGGACTGGCTGCAATTATCAAGCTGAAATTCAAACTTGATCCCTATTCGCGCTGCATGTTTGCGTTCTGCAACCGCAGGCGGACTTCTATTAAGATTCTGCAA
>ENA-OQAN01000129-OQAN01000129.1-human-gut-metagenome-genome-assembly--contig:-NODE-129-length-40029-cov-3.853090_pt1 | contig 40029 bp, 45 predicted proteins | sample MGYA00242735_ERZ504527 | MGnify/ENA primary metagenome ERZ504527 (study PRJEB26092, sample SAMD00036230) | human gut metagenome | host: Homo sapiens | study: EMG produced TPA metagenomics assembly of... | reverse complement strand
CCAAGGTTAGTCCATTTTCTTTCGCTACGGTTTCCATCTTCAATCGAATTCCAGGGTCTGCGCCGAGTCTGCCGATACGGTATGAAAATGTTCCCCTGATGTGATATTCTTCAGCGGCCGTGATTTCCCTGCCGGATTTCTTCCATAAACAGTGCCACCTTATTTCGTGAACTGATATTAAGTTCCGCCCGCAGTTCTCCGTAAACCTCGTGACGCACAATCACATCCAGCACAACGCCGCCGAAATCCACGATTGTATTCAGCTCGTCCTGCATCTGCTCATCCGTGTGATTCACCTCAAGACCCGCGTCTCTCTCACCGGGCTGCTGCAGATGTAGCCGCGGTTTGTCGCAATCACATCGTATCCGGCTGCGCGGATCAGGGCAATGTCCTGGACAATCACCTGACGGCTGACTTCACAGCTCTTCGCCAGCGCTGCACCGGAGACCGGCGTCTTACTGTTTGTTATTCTTTGAAGAATCTCTTCTCTTCGTTCCTTTCCACTCATCATAAAACAAGACCTCGCATTTCGTACACTTCCCTTATCTTATCACACTTTCCGCCGTTTCTACAATAGCAGGAAATCATTTTCCAAAAGCTTTGTCAAGGACTAAAACTTTATGAAATTTTCCGGGCTCTCGTATATTCGTCCCGCCAACTGCCAATCATGAACGTATAACAGTAACGAACGGTAACCATACGTTCCATGTTTCAGGAGGATGCATACCATGGCGATCAATAAAGTTGAACTGTGCGGAGTCAATACATCACGCCTTCCCGTACTGAATGCCGAAGAAAAGGAGACTCTGCTGAAAAAGGCCCGCGAAGGAGATGCTGCTGCCCGCGAACGCTACATTCAGGGCAATCTGCGCCTTGTCTTAAGCGTGATCAAGCGCTTCTCCAACAGCAGTGAAAACGCCGACGATCTCTTTCAGATCGGCTGTATCGGCCTGATTAAGGCGATTGATAACTTCGACACGACCTTAAACGTCCGTTTCTCCACCTATGCCGTGCCGATGATCATCGGTGAAATCCGGCGGTATCTGCGTGACAACAATGCGATCCGCGTCAGCCGTTCCCTCAGGGATACTGCCTACCGCGCCATCTGCGCCCGCGAACTTTATCTCAAGCAGAACCAGAAAGAGCCTTCGATCGAGGAAATCGCCGCTGAAATCGGCATTGGAAAAGAGGATATCGTCTATGCCCTCGACGCAATCCAAAGCCCGATGAGTCTGTATGAGCCCGTCTACACGGAAGGCGGCGATACCCTGTATGTCATGGATCAGTTAAGTGATAAGAAAAATAAAGAAGAAAACTGGGTGCAGAACCTCGCCCTGCAGGACGCGGTCGCCCGTCTCAATGAGCGCGAACGCCAGATCATCCGCATGCGTTTCTATGAGGGCAGACCCAGATGGAGGTTGCCCGGGAAATCGGCATCTCGCAGGCGCAGGTCAGCCGGCTGGAAAAGTCCGCCCTGCGCTCTATGCGGAATTATCTCTCCGACGAGCGGTAACGCCCGCCGTTCACTGAATTTCTGCAAACTGCAGCCGGTAATCCGACGGCGGCATTCCATAGTGTTTCCGGAACACACGGGAATAGTAAAAAGGATCTTCAAATCCGCACGACAGCGCCGTCTGTTTGACCGTCATCCCCATCTGCAGCAGCTTTTCTGACTGCTGCAGCCGATATTCCAGCAGATACTGTCCTGGTGACCAGCCGATTTTCTTCTGAAACAGACGGTTCAGCGTTGTGCGGCTGACCGCCATTTTCCGCGCAATTGTCTCCGCGCAGAACTCACTCCTGTGATACCCTGCGGCAATCAGAGCCATCGCTTCCATGATCCGCGGATCTTCCTTCTTTCTCTCCTCCCGCTGCGGCTCCGCCAGATCCTGGTACACGCCCAGAAGCACAAGCAGCACACCGACGGCTCCTGGCTGTTCCGGCGATAGAGTTCCATCTGGCAGAGACACTCAAAATACGGCAGAAGCCTTTCCTGACGGAGAGGCGGCGCCGCCGGCTGCTGTGGGTTCAGTACCGACCGTGCCAGAATCTGCCGGCATTGTTCCCCGACAAAATCAACCCACACATATTCCCACGGCTCGTTCTCATCCGGCGCGTACTGCACCACCTGCTCTGGACAGATTAAAAAGCTCTGTCCGGCGGTAAGTGTGTACGTCTTTTTCCCGCAGGTAAACGTTCCCTTTCCGCTTATAATATAATGTATAATATAGCACTGCCGTACACCCGGCCCCCAGGAATGCAGATCATGCAGTCCTGCCGCCCGGCATCGACAGGCCGGATCCCGTTCATTTCTGATACAAGCATATTCTTTCCTTTTCCCGTATTTTATTCTTTATGAAGCAAAAATCCATGCTTTTGTCTTAAAATTCCATGGTTTTGCTCTGGAAATCCATCTATACTCAAAGTACATCAAAACTTACGGGAGGTCAATACTATGATCAAACTTACACCGCCGATGGGCTGGAATTCCTGGAACACCTTCGGAGAAAATATCAATGAAAAAATGATTTTTGAAACTGCTGATGTCATGGCCGAGAGCGGCCTGCGCGATAAAGGATACGAATATCTTGTCATCGACGACTGCTGGTCCTTACGTGAACGCGATGAAAACGGCCGTCTTGTGCCGGATCCGGAAAAATTTCCGCATGGTATGAAAGCCGTTGCCGATTACGTTCATTCCAAAGGGCTGAAATTCGGTATGTATTCCTGCGCCGGAAACATGACGTGTGCCGGCTACCCTGGCAGCTATGAGCACGAATTTGTCGATGCGGAAACTTTCGCATCCTGGGATGTTGATTTCTTAAAATACGACTACTGCTACCACAGCCCGATCCTGCACGGAAAATATCTGTACCGCCGCATGGGACTGGCACTCGAGAACTGCGGCCGCGACATTCTCTTCTCTGCCTGCTCCTGGGGTGCTGATGAAACGCATGAGTGGATCAAAGAAACCGGCGCTTCCATGTGGCGTTCCACCGGCGACATCTTTGATACCTGGGATTCTGTCAAAGATCTCGTGGCACAGCAGGAAAAACTGCATCCGTACAACGGCGTCGGCTGCTTCAACGATATGGACATGCTGATCGTCGGCATGCATGGAAAAGGAAATGTTGGACTGGCCGGCTGCAGCGATGTCCAGTATCAGACACACTATGCACTGTGGGCATTCCTTGGCTCCCCGCTGATGATCGGCTGCGACATCCGCGAGATGAGCGACGAAACCCGCCGCATTCTCATGAATGATGAAATGATCCGCATCAATCAGGATCCGCTCTGCCGTCAGCCGTATAAAGTGAAAAACCATGCATGGAATGACAACGTTCTGATTTATGTAAAAGCGCTCGCAAACGGAGATCTTGCTATCGGCATGTTCAATCTCAGTGATGAAAAATCGCGTGCAGCCATGAATCTGGATGAGATCGGCCTTCCGTTCTCCACTGGCCGTACTCTGGAACTTACTGAGGTCTGGACCTGCGAGAACCTGTGTGCAAACAATGCATCCCTTGTCACAGAGCTCGAGCGTTCGCATCAAAAGTATACCGTGCAAAGGTCGTAAAACTCTGATGGCACGCTGTATGCAGTGCGGCAAAGAACTCACGCATAACGAGATCGGCGCCCACCGCAAATTTATCAACCGCGGCGCGGAACAGTTTTTCTGCAAGCAGTGTCTTTCTAAGCATCTCGGTGTAACGCCGGAGCTCATTGACGAAAAAATCGAACAGTTCAAGCGGCAGGGGTGTACACTGTTTGTATAGACCTATACTGTCTGAAATGCACACAGCCGGATTTCCGCTAAATAGAAATCCGGCTCTATTTCATGCTGCATAAAAAATCATTTCTTCTTTATTTCTTTCAGATATGCTCCGGCATCCTTTAGAAATCCCGCCACAATCAGAAGAATTACCATTCCGATCGGAAACGCTGCCACGATACTGACCGACTGCAGATTGCTCATAGAGCTTTCGGAAAAGACCAGTGCAATCGGAAGCAGAATCAGCAGAAGGCACCACATAAGCTGAATCGCTTTCGATGGCTGCTGTCCCTCTTCCAGACGGCGGTAGCTGTAGCAGGAAACCGTCAGCGCAATCGAATCAAACGAGGTCGCATAAAAGGCAATCATCGTGAGCAGCAGAACGACAAGAACCAGCGGTGCACACGGGATCTTCTGGATCATGGCGATAATCATTCCATAGAGATCACCGTCTTTGGCATACTGCGCGATAAAATCCGCTTTTCCCGCCATCTGCATCCCCATCGATTCATTTCCCAGGATGATAAAGCTTAAAATCGTGGAGCCAACGCCGAATCCATATCCGCCAAGGATTGTCTGCCGCACCGTTCTTCCCCGGGAAATACTTCCGATAAAAAATGGCGCCGCCACGCACCATACCATCCAGTATGCCCAGTAATAAATAGTCCAGTTCTGCGGAAAATGCGTCTCGCGCAGCGGATCGGTATCGGTCGCCAACGTCGGGAAATACTGAATCATCCGTCCCAGCGATGAAAATCCCGTCTCGATAATATACCGCGTCTGTCCGCCGAACAGCAGCACGTACGCCAGTAGCCCGAAAAACAGATAGATGCAGAGCTTTGCCAGAAAACCGATTCCGCGGAAGCCGTGAAGCAGCGAATACGTGTACACAAAACACGTAATCAGCAGAATCACAATTGTCACTGCGTTCCGGTCCAGATTGATATGAAACAATGCATTGATTGCACTTGCCATCAGCGGCGTTGCCACGCTAAATGTCGTTGCCGTTCCTGCAAGGAGTGCAAATACCGCCAGCAGATCAATCAGTCGTCCGCCGATGCCGTCCGTCTGTTTTCCCATAATCGGACGGCAGGCTTCTGAATACCGCTGCCGGTTCCGTTTCCGCACGTGCAGCATAAACCAAATGCGGCAGCGAGAACGAGATAAAAGCCCCACGGAATCAGACTCCAGTGAAACAGCGGGTACACGCCCGCCCACTCCTGGATTCCGCCCATCTTTTCAATCTGCGGATCAGCAGCATACATCACCCATTCTGCAAAAGAATAAAACAGAATGTCTGCCGCAAGGCCGCACGTAAACATCATGGATCCCCAGGCAAAAAAAGAATATTTCGGTTTCTCATCCTGCTCTCCTAACACAATATCGCCATATTTTGAAAATGCCAGATACAAAGAGAGCAGAAAAACGCCAAGGCCAATTGCAAGATAATAGACTCCAAAGGTATCTCCCAAGAAGAAGCGTACCTTCGCAAGAACTGTGTTGGACTGTTCCGGCAGGAGGAAAAACAAAATGCTGAGCGCTGCAATCAGTCCCAGCGGCAGCAGCGTGATCATCCAGTCAATCTGACCTTTTTTCCGTATTTTTCCGCTCTGTTTCTTTTTCACCACTCTGTTTTCATCAACTGTATTCATGTTTTCTGTTCCTTTCTGCTATACTGCCCGATCCAGCTTATTTTTCTTCTGATTTTTCCTGCCCCTGTGCTCATATCCGCAATAGGACGGATCCAGTTCACAAAGCTCCGAAAAATCGTCAATTTCGATCAGGTCACCTTTCTGCATCGGGTAGATGCCAAGCTCATACTCTTGAAAATGACAGAACATTGCCACATCGTCCCAGTAAATCTGACGGTTCTGTTTTTTTTCAAATTCCAGTTCCAGGTGGCGTTTCAGCCGCTTTCCGTCCTCCCGGTTCCAACGTGATACACTGAAGAGCTGCCAGCCGCCCTTACCGCCGGTCCGGCTACAGGAACACACGATTCCATCCTTCACCTGCATCAGCCATTCATCCGTCTTTTCGTCCGTCCAGACAGCATTGTAGCCAGAATGCGTAAATTCCGGTGCAAGAATTTCTTTTTTGTATATAATCTGATCCCCATCCAGAATCATTGCATTTTCCAACTGTTCCCGCGCCACATAGAGCGATGCAATATTATTGCAGGAATCCCAGTATGGATTTTCGATCAGTGTCACACCTTTATATTCTGCGGTAAGGCACGCAAACTGCTCTTTCCGATATCCCACTACTACATAAATCTCATAAATTCCATTTTCATGCAGCGCCTGAATCACCGTATCAATCATGCGGACACCCTTCACACGGATCAGCGGTTTCGGCGTAGTAAGCGTTACCGGCCGCATCCGCGTTCCCGTTCCCGCCGCCATGATAATTGCACGTTCTACATGATTTTTCTGCTGAATTTCACTTTCCGGTCTCTGCCCCACATCCATCGCTTTCATTCTTCCACCCTCTTATTCTTCCTGACCTTTGCTTTTGGCAAGCTCCTGCTTAACAAGTTTATAGTAATCCTTAGCATATCGGTACTGTTTCAGCGAATACTCGCCAAACTCCACGCCTAACCGGCTCTTGTACTCACACCAGTTGCTCCACAAAAGCCCGCACACCGCAATGTATGCGTAAATCTTCGTGCGCACCTCCTGCGGACAGCCTTCCGTAAAATAGCAGTCGATCAGCGCATCCACCTGCGGACGGTCATACATGGCGTAAATGCAGAACATCGCCAGATCCACATGTGCATCCTGCATGCCCGCATATTCCCAGTCAATCAGACGAATTTCCGTTCCGCCGTTTTTCTCCACAAACAGAAAATTGTCCGGCACCGCATCAATATGCGTCAGCGTCCACACCTTCGGCTGCGCTTCCAGATAAGCCTCAAGTTCCAGCACATGCGCTTTCGTCGTGCTGTAATCCCGATAAACAGACGGTTCTCCCTCCCACAGACTTTCATAGTATGCGATCTGGTCAAACAGCGAAAACGTATGCTCCACGCTCAGATGCTCCTCATGGAAGGAACGGAGCTTTTTCATACAGGCCTGCACATCCTCAGGGTTTTCCGGATCGCAGACACGCGCACCCTCCAGGTATTTCGTAATCTTATAGCCGTTTTCCGGATTGATCGACACGATTTCATCGCAGATGCCCTTTCCGTCCAGTGTCCGATATACCGCCGCCTCCTGCCTGCGGTTGATCAGAAGACTCGTGCCTTCCCCCGGAATTCTCATAATATACCGCCCGCCGCGACAGCGGAATAAAAACGAACGGTTTGTCATTCCCTTTTTCAGGACCTCAATTCCCGTAATCTCCTCACCGGAAACCGAAAGCACCCGTTCAATTTCTGCCATCGCATCCGACTTCAGCTGATCCGAATTCTCATCCAGTTCCCGCAGCTGCTCGTAGGTATTGATCTCCACCACAGCTCCTTCCGGGACAATCTTTGCCTGCACCGGCATCCCGTTTTCCGCAAAAAGGGCATCCTCCCAGAAAACATGGTCATACCGGCGGTCCTGTACCATCGTTTCGATTCGCCGCGCCATCGACTGCGCCACAGGATCCGTTAGATAGCTGATGCCGATCATATGATTTCCTTCTTTTTCCCCGCCCGCGAGCACAAGCTCCCATTTCCGGCTCACACGAACCGTACTGTCGGGATCCTTTGCATCGCTCACCAGATACCAGGAATACCACTCATACTCCGAAAACGGATTTTCCCGGCACCAGAGGTCGCACGGCATAAGATACGTTTCGCCAAGCTGTGGCAATACCTTTGCCAGGGAATGCAGGTTGTTTTTCTCTGCATACTCCATATTGACAACCAGCTTCACGCCATACTGGTCAACCAGATAATCGTACTGTTCCTTTTTAAAACCAACGACAACATAAATTTCCTTCACCTTTACCGCATGAAGCTGACGGATCAGCCGCTCGATCAGCGGTTCCCCCTCTACTTCCAAAAGTCCTTTCGGCGTTTCCATATTAATCGGCACCATCCGCATTCCATATCCGGCAGCCAGAATCACCGCGTTTTTCGGGCGATGCTTTGCCATCTCAAGCCTGGCTTTTTCCGTCAGCTCCATATCTGTTGTTAAAAAACCCTGCCCCTGCAGCGCTTTCACCGAACGGTTTACCATTCCCAGTGAAAACCCACACCGCTCCGCCAGCGCACGCTGGTTCCGGCAGTGGTATTGCAGGATCACGTTCAAAATATCAGATTCTTGTTTGTTCATGTACATCTATCCTTTCATTTTTGTGAACATCGTTATTATAATACAGGACCGGCGACATGTCAAGCTGCCAGCCGATCCTGTGAAACAATATGCCCAGATTAAGTTACGGTTCACTGGTTCCCAGCGAACCGTAACATTCGCAGCCCTAATCCATGTGCAAGTTTTTTCACCATCCTCCTTCCGGTACAAGATCCACGCAGACAATCTCCGGAATATTGTTGAACCGCGGAATCACCTCCGTATTTCCAAGCCCCGCAGACAAAACCAGATGCCGTTTTCCATCCTTTGAATCAAAAACACCCTTCAGCCGTCCCGGAAACCAGCCCATATCCGGCGCATATACGCCGCCGATTCCAGGCAAAATGACCTGCCCTCCGTGAAGATGACCAGAAAACACGCAGTCCATGTTCCATTCCTCCAGGCATCATTTTTCAGCCAGGCAATCGGAAGATGACTAAGCAGGATCTTGTAACGGTCGGTATTCTCAAAATCCCATAAAAACATGCATTCGCTAAGATCAGCTTCCTCCGTTTCCAGGTATTTGTCCGGCAGGCAGTAACCGTAAATGCCGCCAATGCGAAGAGACTGGCCTTTTACGGTGATATCCCGGTATTGGTGCTCCAGAACGATTGCACCGGCGGCCTGATACAATTGTGTGACGTCTGTGCCAAAATTGTCCTGGTATTCTATCTCATGATTTCCCAAGGACAGATAGACGGGAGCAATCTCGCATAGAGAAGAAATCAAATTGGTAGCAATCTCTGTGACAGGCTCTCCGGAATTTAACAGATCCCCCGTGAGCAGGATCAGATCGGGAGACTGACTTGCTATCCGGTCAATCAGCTCCTGATTGTCTTCTCCAAACTCGCTGTTGTGCAGATCCGTCAGCTGCAAAATCCGGATTGGGGTATCGATTTTGTCGGAGGGGATCTGATAGGAAGAGTAGCTTAGGGAGTGTTTTGATTGGTCGAGGTTTTGGCAGTTTGTGATTCCGAGGAATAGAAGTACGCTGATAATGAGCGTCCATTTGTGCTGCCGTAGCCATTTCATTGATAATGTCCTCCGTTATCGTGACTCATCCTAACCCACACAGCTTTTTGAGTACACGCTTAATTATTTCCTTCTTACTTCGCCTTTGTGGTTGTTTTACTTGAAGTAATGGCAATATTTCCTGAAAATTTTCGCTTTCAATAGTTTTTAAAACAATATCTCTATTTTGTTTATGACTGATGATCTCAATAACGATGGATTTTCTCTTGCCGCCTGTTCCAAATAAACTTGTTCACATTTTATGTTTTCAGAAACTGCGTTCATCATTTTTTCGCCTTTTGCAGTATGCGTTAATATAAGAGATGTTCCTTTATTATCGTCCATTTTGGGATTAATATTCCATATTCCCCAGAAATCGCCTAATGTTATATCACTAACACGATGATATCCTTTAAAATGACAGCTACTACAAGATTCCCGCAAAATATAATCTTTTACAAATAATTGCATGAAGGGATCATCACCATTTTTACATAAATAGCGTTTCTTGTCTGCATAAGCAAATTCAACCGAGTATGCGTAATGACTCCAACCACTTTCCTTATTTCGCAAATTTATATGCTGTGGAAATGAATCACTATTATCCGTTAGAGATCGATACTTTACATATTTTTCCCATACCATCGGAGACGGCACTCCATGACATACAAAATCTATGCAGACCAAATTCTCATAATCTCGTTTTAAAAAAGCTTTCAATCCGGCTACCTGACAAGGTGTACCTGAAAACAACACTATTCGTCCGGAATCCAGTTGTTTTTTTATGCTTAAAAAGCAGTCTCCTAAAATACTTTGCGAATATTTCGCTCCTTGTAGTTTGCCGAGTTCTGTTTGCTCTTTGATCTCAATATGTCTGACTACGCCTTCGTCATCATAGCTTGCACCATAGATCACTCCGCCTCGCTGTAAAATGGTAGCTGCTAACTCAGAGAAAATTCCACCGGAGGAACTCTCCAGTCGAAGTGCATTATTGTTAGAGAATGCCGCATATGCAGACGTTGATAGGTTTTCATCATCTTTTTTCTTCATTAACACGGGACATACTCTTTCACAAGCCCCACAAGCAATACACGCAGACCGCTCCATAATTACCGGAAACTCAAATCCTGCATTATCTTTTTTCATCTGAATACAGTTCCGTGGACAAATGCTTACACAGGCAGTGCAACCTGTGCATTGACTTTTATCTGCGAATTTAGGCATAATCTTCACCTTCCTGTTCAACAAAGCCTGTTGTAATCATACTGTAATTCTTTTGCACTTTTTTTTGACATAAGCATCACATAGTCTCACGGCCATATATATAATCATCATAGCCCTTTGCATGATCTGCCTTCACAAATTTCCTAATTTAGATTTTATTTTTCTAAACAAACGTAATAATAAAACAAGTTCAGGATGTGTCAAACGACAATATATAATATAGTCATCCAATTGTACATTTTTATTTATTTTTAATTTCAAAAAAGCTTCTTTCATCAAAATGTCATCATTATACACCCCTGCAATCTGCATGACACTTCTCCAGTAAAAATTTTGTATAATATCTAGATAATATTCTCGTTCCCTTTCATCATGAATAATAATCTGAACCATATGTTCTCTAATATCACGAAAACCATTCGCATTATCTAAACTCTTTTTCTTTTTACTCTTTTCAACATTAGTTTTGGTTAATGAATTTTCTTGCTGGTTATAATTCATATGTGGTTTATCAATAAATCCACATTTTTTATTGTAAAGCAATGGCAATAACAGTTGTAAATTTTGTCCATATTTTGATTGATAAATTTCTCTTTCAGGATAAAATTTAAACAAGGAAGACACTCTAACCATATAACTTCCAGCCCAATTATTTGTCTTCCCTTCCAATAATGCCGTAAAAACATCCTGAATATTTTTCTCACATTCATCATAAATAAACAGGCTTTTTCCATTTTTTCTTACATACCACCCATTCGAACGCACTACATCCATTTCCCTATGACTTTCTAAAAACTGTACTCGCTCTAACAATGCACCTTGCAAATACTCGTCATCGATGTCCAATAATAATAAATACTCTCCAGAAATATATTTCAGGCCGGTATTTATTGCGCTTCCAATCCCTTGATTTTTTTGTTTAATATATATTAATGAAATCTTTTTTATTTTCCAGTACTTCTTTCCATTCCAATATCTTGGATTCACTTTGATCTATCGATCCATCATTTACCACAACCACTTCAATATGTGGATAATTTTGAATTTCAATAGAATGTAAACATCTATCAATAAAACGTTCTCCATTAAAGCATGGAATAATAATGCTAACTTTTTTTATTCATAATTTCTCCGTTTTAAAAAGTCTTTAATTTTGCCCAACGGTCTTTTTCCAATACGTTTCATAAGCTTCATTACAGAATTAAATTCATTGGTATGGTGAAACAAAATATAATTAAATCCACTTGGAATAGCAATAGCAACAACCGCTTTTTCTACAAATCTAAAGTAGATATTTCCCCTAGAAATCCAGGTGCAAGTCCAATATGCCAGTGCAATATAGATAATCCCTAAGCAAACATATAATACATATCGTTTATAATACGCTCTAACAGGACAATGAAATACAGATCTATAGATTACAATTGGCCTATACCAATCAGCAGTAAGTAGACTGCCAACAATTGTACCCAGAAAAACTCCTGAAACCCCAAACGGCTTAGCAAATAAGATAGATGCAACCAAGTTAATAATCGCAAAAGCAAATGGAACCCAAGCATCTTCTAAATATTTCCCCGCTGCTCCCTTCATGGTAATGAGTGGCATTCGTAATCCTGTCAGATAATTATTTATTACAATAATTGCTACAGTTCCTGTTCTAAATAAGTATTTTTCACCAATCCAAATTTCACCAATAAATGGATTAAATAAACACATAAAACATGTAGCTTCTATGCTATAAATAAAAAAGGCAATGAAAAACATTGTATTAAATACATCTAATTTTTTTTTCATCATTCTCCACTGCCACTATATTTCCTATTCCAGCAGTGACACCTGCAAACAAAGCACTTATGTATCCGTTGATCAGATTCCGAATCAAAAGATAGTTGGAATATATTCCTGTGGCTACTAAGCTTACAAGTTTTGTAATAATAAGATTATCCGTTGAATTAACCAAATAGTCTCCTATTTTTGCAACAATCAATCCTGATATATTTTTTTGAATTTCCTGTTTTTGAGCACCTGTCAGTCTATCCTTTGAATAAAAAGTAACTTTATCATATTTTTTTGTTATGTATAAATTTTGTGCGGCCATCAAAACGATCGAGCATCCGATCTGTATTGTTAAATATACAATATAACTTTTCCAAATTAACAATGCAATATCTGCAAAAGTGTTTGAACACAATTTATTGATACATTAATTGGAATCAGTCTAAACGCTTGGTTATCTGAGGATATCAGTGTGGTCTTATATGATAAAAAATAACCAATAACAGTATTAATTAAAAACGCAAAGTAAGCAAAGGTTGTTCCGTCTGGCTGTTGTTCTACGGGAACAAAAAAATCTAAGAATTGAAATAGAATAATTCCAGCTAAAAGCACAATAACACCTATAACCGAATATGCTTTTCTATAGACGGACATTAATGTACTGATGGACTTATAATCTTTCTCAGCTAAGGCTATAAAGACTGAACCCAATTGCAGTTGCAATCCCCAATTCACCAATCGCCAAAAATCCTAAAACATTACTTAAGAGCCCAGATAGTCCCAAGTAATCCGCTCCCAATGTATAGATAAACACAGTTCTAGAAATCAAGCCTAATAAAGAAGCCACAAAATTATTCCCAAATGACCCCAAAATATTCTTAGCAGAATTTTCTAATCTAGACATGAACCATCTCCTCTTTAAAGTAATCGCTCAACATATTCTTTTGCAGTTAATGCTCTTTTAATAACTTCTGGTATTTTGCTATTTAATTGTTTTTTGATTAATTCTTCATTTTCTAATATCCATCTAAACTTTTTAAGCAACTCATCTGTTTCTTTCAGCCTTTGAACAGATAAACTATACTGTTCTTCATCTCCAAACAAGTCCCTAGCAATTCCTCTTGCCTTTACAGAGTATCCTACAACCAGTGTTGGTATCCCCGAAGAATATGCCGCAATAGTGGAATGCGTTCTTGCCCCAACAAAAAATCTACATTTTGAAATCGCATACTTAAGTTTTGAACAATTTTGATCTTCTATTACTAAAACTCTTCCACTTTTTTTATAACGTTCATACAACTGCATTAATGGTATCCTATCATCACTGTCATCCCAGATTACATGAGGAATTAATGCAATTGCCATATCTGTTTCTTTCAAAATATGTTCTATCAAGATCTCATAATTTTTCATTATAATTCCTGAAATCTTTTCTTCTTTTTGTACCATCGGACTCAAATTAATTCCTACCATGTTTTTATTGATAAACTTAGATGGAATTTCTGCATATGCTGTTTTGAGTCCAAATGCAGGATCTGCAACAAGTATGGTATTGGGATTTATTTTTTTCAGTGCATTATAAGTAATAGATTCTCTTGCTGTAATAAGCTGATATTGTCTCACATCATTAACAATTTCCGGATTACTCAATACTTCCGGATTGATAGAACATCCCCATAATACTGTCTTGGCTCCCCTAGAAATCATCATATTATGTAGCATAATATATTTATTCACATCAGCATAACAATAATTATCACCGCCTATAGATAATACAATGTCGTTTTTATGCACCATGTCAATGGTTTTCTTATAGTTAAGTTTATCTAACGGCACATAGTCATTTTTTAATTTTAATGCTATATATGCCCGAATAAATGGTAAAGTTATTTTGGAATATGACTGTACATCTTTCTTAATTGTACAAATTTTATCTAACCCATATTTTATATCTTCTTCCGTTTTAGAAGAAATGAGCAATATTTCATCCCATAATGGATTGTTTAACATATCACATGTAGAACGCACAATGCTTCGCATCCATGATTTCCACTCCCGCCATGAGCATACATATAAATTTTTGCCATTTTCATTCCTTCCTTATCCAATGAATTCTTTTTCCATTTTTGCAAAAATATTCCCTGACCAAATAAAAAAAACACAAGTTTCTCTTTCCAAGGAATTGCTCTACAAGTAAGAATAAGACACATATATTTCCGGAATAATTTTCTTGTCCCATCAACAAATTCTGAATTTCTATAATTATTCTCCTGAAAAAGTCCTATTACATATTGAAACAAATGGGATACTGTAACATAACAACATTCTGGCTTTAAATCCTTCCTTTGTGCGATAACCTGAAGCAACCTTTCTGTTGCAATAATGATATCCAATGAAGGATTTTTATCATCTTACTCATTGCTCCATTATTATTTTCAACATAAAAATATTGTGTTCGATCTGTCGTTACAATTTTATTTGCATTTAATAACGCGTCCAATGTAAAAAGAATATCTTCATATGTTTTTATTGACGGAAATTTTAAATTTGCAATCAATTCTTTTTTGTACAATTTTCCTGCCGGACCCGAATTAATAGATTTCCGAATCAAAAGAGCATTTATCGCATCGGTTCGTGTTAATACAGTTTTTCCTACTGTAAATCTAAATTTCACCGCTTTTTCATCAAGAAACACTGTATCGCATATTGCAACATCGCCTATTTCGCAACATTTTACTAGTTCATACAGATAATTGGGTGGAATAAAATCATCAGCGTCCAAAAACGCTATGAATTTTCCTCTTGCCAAACTTATTCCTTTATTTCTTGTGTAAGAAACTCCATGATTTTTCTGCGTAAAGCAACGCATGCGAGTATCTTTTTCTTCATACTCCTTACATATACTATAAGATGAATCACTACTACCATCATCAATTAAAATACACTCAAACTTTTGATATGATTGACCCAAAATGCTTTCTAACATTCTTTTCAAATAATTTTCTGCGTTAAAAATAGGTATAATAATTGAAATCATGTTGATACCTTTCTGAATTGATATCTACGCCGAATTGCTAAAAAAATACCCGGAATAAGTGCGCATAATATCAATCTTTTATTCTGTCCTTGAAAACCATATTCTATATGTCCCCCAACTATTGATAATGCAACCACTTGACAGGCAGCATAAAATTTTTGCTTTTTTGAACACTCAGGATATTTCAGCATATGACAATACATCATCGCATAACCCATTGGGTTATTTTTTTCTAATACTTTGCTTCCCTTGGTAAGGCCATCATCCAGATAATTACACTGATAAATAATATCTGAATGCCACCGCAATTTATAACCATCCAACGCAATTTCATTCAATGCGATTTGTTCTGGTGCAAATTTTTCGCCCGGCCATTCCGGCATCGGATATTTTTTCAATATTTTTGTCTTATATGCCTCACACATATCTGCATCCAAATTAAATTGTATTCTCTGTAGATTCGTAGCGTCTACATATCCTTGTTCGTTTACAATAGGTGAAACACCCTTTATATAAGAACCATCTGGAAATCCCCTGGCTGCTCCAACACCAATATAATCTGAATTATTTTCAATCTCTTTGCACCAATTTTTCATTTTTGATAACGCATTCGGTAATAGAAAATCATCAGAATCAACCATAAAAAAGAATTTACCTCTCGCATACCGAATCCCATAATTGATTGCTCTTGGTTTTCCTCCATTTTCTTTTTCCAAATATCTAATTGAAAATTCTTTTTCTTTCCTGATCCACTCTTCAACTAATTGATGCGTATTGTCTGTCGATCCATCATTAACAATCAACCATTCAAAGTCTGTCGTTCCCTGATTTTTCAACGACTCATATAATCTGAAAAGTGTATATCCTCTATTATATGTCGAAGTAAATACCGTAAAATATGGCATCTCATCATCTCCTTAGCAAACGCCTTATTAAATGTCTCATTAAACGTCTTAACTGTAAACTTATCTTCAATAAATAGTATTTGTTTTCATATAGTAATAACAAAATCCATTTTTCAAAGAAATTCCGTCCGCATGCTTTAATTCCCTCAGATTTACAAATTAATTGTAATTCCTCGAAACAGTTTTTCAATTTTCAATATTGCAATACAACAATGAAAAAATCACATAATTACTTAGCAACTGTGAAACAATCAACTCATTACTTCCGCTATAAACATTTTCTTTTCAAGATGTTTATAGCGAATATTAATAAACAGCTGTGTTCTATAGTCAATTTCACTATCCTTAACCATAGCTGATGAATTCTCTGATTCCTGAAGATAAAAATATTCTGTTTTATCATTAAAGCAAATTTTGCTCACTTTAGGATATAATTTCAGAAAAAAATCAAAATCCTCCGCCAATTTAATTCTTTCATCAAATCGGATATTCCCAACTAATTCTTTTAAGATTATCTTTCCACAACAATATCCATAAATACCTGTTTTTTTTTGATAATCCGCAAAATTCAAAAGCAATTCACTTATATCAAAAGTGCCACTTCCAGGTAATTGTATTTTCTTTTTTTTTTCCTGAGTGCCATATTTTTGTAATCGTGCATATTGAAAGATCTACACCGCTCTCAATAATAGTTTCATACAAAATTTCCAAATAGTTATTTGGTATGCGGTCATCTGCATCAATAAATGTAATATATTCTCCACACGAGGCATCAATCCCAACATTTCTCGCATGAGATACGCCACTATTTGGAATATGAATTACTTCAAATCTTTTATCAATACAAGCAACTTTATCACAAATTTCCCCTGATGCATCCGTAGATCCATCATCTATTAAAATACATTCAAACTCTTCAAATGTTTGGCTAAGCAAGCATTGAAATAAATCATCCATATATTTTTCTTTTATTATATACGGGAATAACAACACTAATTTTTCATAGTTTTCTTTTTCTCATTTTAAAAATTAATATTTGATATAAATTGGGTGAAACATAAAATATACTGTAACGTATAAAATCTTTAAGACAAAGTCCATTTCCCCTCATCAATGTTCGCATAAATTGTATATATGTTTGACTGTCATGATAGGGCTGTATTTTCGATTCCTTTGCACGAAACCAAAATTCTATATATAAATTCAGAAATAGTTTCATCGATTCCCTACAAATAAAACTATCTTGTTTAAATAAGCACATTCGTCTTTTCACAATATCCAACATTACCAAATTCTGCTCTTGAAATTTTTGATGCGTCAGCGAAGTATTATTTTGAACATATATATACCAGAATTTCTTTTCACAAAAAATTTTTCCTGTTTTAGCTAGCACCTGGCTCATCCAATCATCGTCCTCATATATCCGTCCCTCAAATGGAATGTTTTTTATATAATCTCTTTTATACAGCTTATTACAAACTCCAACAACCAATCCATTTGCATAGCTACCATAATACAACCCTTTTGCAAATTCTAACATGGATTTTTTTCCACAAAAAAATGTTGGGATTTTATGTGGATCTATTGTCAATTTTCCCTCTTCATTCTGAAATTGCCAAAGCCACGTTACTATATCAACATCATGGTTTTCTAAAATTGAAATTGCTTTACTGTATATAGTAGGATCATCTGGTAAATAATCATCACTATCTACAAAAGTAATATATTTCCCACTTGATGCTAAAACACCGTTATTTCGAGCTTTTCCAACCCCTTGATTTTTCCGGTGAATTACGCTTATACATTGATTTTCTTTTGCATATTCGTCACAGATCTTTCCAGAAGAATCCGTACTTCCATCATTAATTAAAATCAATTCACATTTTTCCACATTCTGGTTTAAAATACTTTCAATACACCTTCTTAAAAACCGTTCTGTGTTATAAACTGGTACTATTACAGAAAGCTGTGTTTTCATTACACTCTATACCTCTTTTCAAAATAAAAAGATATCAACGGTAGCAAAACAGGATGCGAATAACAAAATGTTAATAGTTTTTGTTTTTTAGGAACACACAATTTGCCAATTTTCAACTGTTTAAACATATTCCTAACGCTATCTTCATATAATATTTTATTAACCATTCTTTTTTTTTCACCTATAGTAAGAACACTCGAACAGAATATATCCCCAATAGCGTTATAAATAAAAAATAATAATACCTTGTCAAGTTGATCCCTAAAATCATATATTTCGCTTCGACCAAATTCTTCCTGGAATCGTGCATACAAAGCCTTATAATCGTCCCATTTATCAGACGTAAATGTATGTGTTACTGAACTTTGATTGCTGCAGTTATACATATAGTAGGCTTGTCCTTTCATATAATAAAACGAATGTATTCTAAGCATCAATTGACATCCCCAAAACCAATCTTCAGAAAATCGAATTCCAATCTCATATCGTGGCATTCTTTGTCGCATATTTTTTACCATGCACACACAGTTGGAAATTGTAGCAGGATATTCTATCGAACGAGTAATTAGTAAATGAGGATAATATTCTTGATGCAATTGTTTCTCCTCATATAACCCGCCACGAATATTGTGAGAATAAATAGTTTTTCTTCCATCCGAATATACCTTTATACAATCACACATTACTAAATCGCAATGATTATGTTCCGCACATCTTATCATTTTTTCATACATCTGAGGTTGAATATAGTCATCGCTATCAACAAAAGTTACATAGTCTCCCTCAGCTAAATCTAATCCTACATTTCTTGCAGCAGCAACTCCTGCATTTTTCTGATGAACCACCTTAACTCTACTATCACTTAAAGCATATTTTTCACAAATTTTTCCACATGAATCAGGTGATCCATCATCGACTAATATTATTTCCAAATTGCCATATGTTTGATTTAAAATACTTTCTATGCAAGTAGCTAAGAATTTTTCTGCTTTATACACTGGTACAATCACACTTATTTTAGGCATAGAAATTTCTCCCTTATCAACATCAATTGCCTTATTTTCATCTATAAAATATCCTGTACAAATCGCAACATACTATTGCTCTCAATATAACACCCTTCAGATACTCCCACTTATGGATAGCTATAATATCTAACCAACATCATTATTATAATTGTTTTGCACCATTTCTACCTTTTACCCACACAATTACTCTTTTCCAATATACGATATATTTTTTTCACTTTCTTCCTTATTTGAATACTTTCTCATTTGACAGTTGAATGATAGTTGCTCTAACAGACAATTATTATTTAGCAAATCAAATATTTGATCCGCACACTCCTGATTTTGCATAGGTACAATTATGCCCTCTACACCACTTTCCAATTGTTCCTTAGCTGTCTCATAATTTGTAATAATTACAGGTTTTCCTAACATCTGAGCCTCACGAACCGTAACACATTTACCTTCATATCGACTAGGCTGTATATAAACATCACATGCCTGAATATATGGATATGGATTCTCTTTTTTTCCAAGAATTTTTACATATTCCTGCATATTAGCTTCTGCAATTTTTCTTTTAATCAATTCTTCGTCTCTGCCAAAACCAATCAAATACCATGTTATATCCATCCCTCTTTCACGTATCCGTTGACAAATTTCTGGTACATTATCAAAATTCTTAGCCTTACAGAATCGCCCAATAGATAGTATTTTTATCCCTTTTGCATTCATTTCTTTATCCACTAAAAATTCATTTGCCTGCTTTTTCACAAATTCTTCCGGCAAGATGTTTTCAATCAAAATAATCTTTTCCTTGAACATAGGAAAAACCGAAAGAAAATTCTCTGTTACTGCATCAGAAATCGAAGCAATATAATCATAGTTCTTCCACATTGCGGTTTCAGAAGCAATATTCACCTGTATACGAGAATAATCTGTATGAATCCAGGCTATTTTTCTTTTTGCATGTACTTTTCTATCAACAAAATAGTGCGGTGTCAAAAAGCTGATTGCTAAATCATATACTTCATTGGATTGAATTTTTGGCATAAATGGACAAGTATATTTATGACTATATTCTAACGCCACATCACTGTCTGTATATTTATGTATTCGATTATATTTTGCCGCTGCCATTTTCCCCGCAAGTCTTGCCATACTTAATATGAAATGTCCTTCCTTTAAAGTCCGCTTTATCGGTCGCGCTAATACTGTATAAGCGCGAATTTCTGGCAATAAATTAACAGCTGATGGGATTTCTCTCATTAATTCCCCTTCATGCCGTAATAAAAATAAATCTACATCATATTTTTCAAAATCAAATGCATTTAATAACCCGATAAGACTTCTTTCTGCTCCACCTAATTCTAAAGCATGAGACACAATTAGCAATTTCTTTTTCATTTGCGGAACCTCTGAAAGACATCTACACCAAATATTCTGTGTATTGGTCTTGTTATCATGCCACGAATTTTTAAGTGTTTACTCATCCACGTTGCCTCATACCAGTGAATGGAAAATGTATTTTCTGTTTTTTCTAATTTTCCGGTAGCGCTGTTATATGGATTCAAAACATCCATAGGATATATTACCGCTTCACACACATTTTGTTTTCTACCATTCTGTTTTAACCCCAATGCTACCAACGCTTGTGTATTCAATTTCGGACACATTCTTACTCCATTTTTCCCGTCCAGTAATATCTCATATTCTTTCAACATCGCTTGAATCACTTTTCCATGTGCAACAGATCCAAATCCCAATCCCGAAGCTACATATTGCTTATTTTCAAAGCAAAAAAATGCATCATTTCTTAACAATTCTTCCAGCGATCTAATTACTTCTACATCTGTATCAAAATAGATTCCTCCATACTTTTCCACTACCCAAAGTCTGACATAATCGCTTAAATACGCATACTTTTTTTCGGCATAACACATTCGCGTATACCCATTCATATCTATATCAAAATTTTCCTCATTCCATTCAATAACTTCATACTCTGGACAATACTGACGCCAGCTCCTTATGCACTTTAAAGCTAATTTGGATTTCTTCCCTTTTCCAAACCAACAATAATGTATTTTCTTCGGTTATCATGTATCCATCCCTTCCTATCACTTATTTTTGCACACATTATTTTTTTTCGAATTACTTTCCAATTTTCTTTTATGAAAATAGTCATATACCACCTTAGGTAAAATGCCTATAATAATTGGTTGTATCGCATATAGATATCCGCTTATCGGCAGTCCAAGTTTTCGCACTGCCATTCCTCGTACATATGCTTCATTTACTCTATATCGAAATTTTCTTCTCTTATATGCTGCTTTATCATCTCGCATAAGATAAAGCTGTTTGGGAATATTTTTGCCTCTATATCCGACCTCGTACATTTTTATCCATAAATGATAGTCTTCTACTCGCAACAAACGCTTTTTCTCTGTATATCCTTTCACCGCATCATATGCTTCTTTTCTCACCATACATGGTGCATGACAAAACGGAGATCCATGCAAAAAATCCTCTTTCTTGGGATATTCAGGATGACTTATATTCCCCCATATTCCTGTCTCATCAAAATACCCCATATCTGTGCTTACAATCGAAATTGCTTTTTCTTTTTCTAATATTTCATACTCAACCGCAAATCGTTCTGGCAAACAAATATCATCTCCATCCATTCTTGCAATATACTTTCCTGTTGCCATTTTTAAACAACGATTTAAGGTATTAGTTAAGTCCTCTATTTTCTTTATTTTTCAGCAATACCATTCTTTCTGGATATTTTTTATATAGAATTCTGCCACTTCAGACGTTGCATCGGATGATCCATCGTCGCACATAATCAATTCCCATTCACTCATCGTCTGACCTAAAACAGACTCAATCGCTTCTGACAACGTATCTGCACAATTGTATATCCCCATAATTACACTAATTTCTGGATTTTTCATATAAGCCCCCATGTAAAATGCATCTGATAATAAAAGAATCCAATATATCCTAACACAGTAGCACTTTTTATGATTATGGTTGAATTTCTCGTAAAAATATTTTCAATTTCCCAAGGTAGTAAAATGGATGCAGAATACATAGATCCATATGAAATCAATCGTCCTATAAATATTCCAGAAGTTTTCATAGACACCATTGCAATTACACTGGTCAAAATCGAGAAATTTGTCACAATATTAATTACCGGATTGTCTGCTTCTTTGATTTGCTTACGTCCAATAATAGATAAAATCATGGGAATGGAATAGACAAATACCCTGATCGGATTAGTTCCGTTATCTTCCCACTCTTTCCAATCCGCTACCATATTAGAATATTGTGTATTTGATAGTATATTGTTCATTCCATCTGTAAACTGATTTACAAATATTAATATTAAAATACATCCCAAAATGCACAGCACACTCTTTTTATTCCATGCCTTTCCCTGCACAATAAAAATGATCGGGATCATAAGCAATGCTGACGCATGAAATGTCGCTCCTAATAGAATAATTGCTATCAGTGGTATATATTTTCTTTTTAGCAGTAATGGAAATCCTGCCATGATAATGGCAATTGCCAAAAACTGTCGGATACCATTATGACACCAAGACATATAGTCTGTTCCCGCAACAAAAACAAAAATACTCATCCAATAGTTTTCACTATATTTTCGATAAATAAATGCCATACATAACATTTGCACAGTAGCTATGAACATGAAAAACAGAATAGGTGAATTTCCAATAAGAGCTTTTATAATCACAATTAAGACCGAAAAACCTTTATCTTTTTTTATTCCCTCGAGATAGAGTGGAAGCGCAGCTATTTTACTAGGTGCTTCTCTAAAGACACTTCGGTAGGCATAGGTATCTCCAAAATTATCGGATCTTAGTGTTGCCGCCAATATATATGGAACCACTAGAAGCACTGCCGGTGCTATCTGCCATCTTTCTTCTATCCTTCCCATAACGATTTCCTGCTTTTTCGGCAGAGATATTGCCAGAACCATTCCTACTGTCAAAAGCCAGATTAATTGAAACCAATAATTCGTTATGGACATCTTTTACATTTCTCCTTTTGTCTTACTAAAATTTTCTCTTTCCTCTTTCATCTTACTCCAGACTTCTCACCGTTCTCTCCACCACAGCTTCCTTCCGAAACTCTCTTTTCATCTTCTCTCTTCCTGCTTTACCCATTTTTTCCCGTTCTTCTCTGCTGCAATGCAGCATCTTTTTCATTGCCTGATACAGCATCTCTTTGTTTTTTACTTCAACCAGCAGACCGCTTTTTCCATTTTCTACGCTTTCCCGGCAGCCGGGATATTGCTTGTGATAACAGGGCGGCCGGTTGCCGCTGCTTCCAGGAGGACGTTGCTCATGCCTTCATGATAGCTGGGAAGAACGACACAGTCTGCTTCTGCATAAAATGGGCGCGGGTCTGACTGAAAGCCGTAAAAATGGGCGATTCCAAGCTGTTCCAGTTCTTCTACCTGCTTTTTGTAGATATCTTCAAAGAATCCGGCCAGATCAAGGACAAAGTCTTCGTTTTCTTCTTTCAGCCGCCGAACGGCATAAAAGAGTTCTTCTATTCCTTTTTCTTTCATGATTCGTCCGAGATACAGAAAATGGACACGGCTGTGATTCGGGTAAGGTTCCATTTTGTATTTTTCCAGGTTAATTCCCGCACCGCAGAACAACCTGACGATCTGCCGATACGATGTTTCGTTCGCCAAATTCGCGGGCGTTTTCTTTATTTTCAAAAAAGACATATTTTACTTTTCGGAAAGCGATTCGATACAGTACCGTAACAAATCCGCCAGTACTGGTTTTTGGAATGCAGTTCCAAGTCCCTGTACGTTGGCATAATAGGGAATCTTTTTGCAACTGCAGAGCAGACCCATATAGATATTTGGTTTAATGGAATATGTAAGCACAAAGTCCGGGCTGATTTTTTGCAGAAGCCGCTTATAGTCCCGCAACAGCTTTGCCTCGGCAAAAGGATTCACGCCACGTCGGTTCATGGATACGGGAATACACTCGATTCCCATTTTCCGAAAATCTTCTTCATGCCCGACAAATGGCATGGCAAGAATCACTTCATGCTCTTTCTGCAAGGCTTCCACCAATTCTTTGCGAAACTGCCAGAACATATACGAATGATTGGTTACAATTAGAATTCGTTTTTTCATTTTTCTTTCCTGTTTCGGTGTAATATTCCGCATTGTTTCATTACTAATTTCATTATTTTCTTTATAAATTATATCATCTTTCAATCAATATGCAATTACTTTTCTCATTATTTTCCAGCTTCTATGTAAAACGAGGCAGCATGCTTTCCTTCCCAAAAACATCCTGCCCGTTTCTTCCTATCTTTTGCTATCTTTGCTATTTTTTCTATCTTTTGCTGTCTTTTACTACTTTTTCTATCTTTTGCTGTTTTTCTATCTTTCTCTGTCTTTTTTCTATCTTTTTTTATCTTCTTCTATTTTCCAACCTTCACAACCTCTTTTGCACCCTTCATCTGCTGTTTTTCCAGTCTGCCTTCGTGAATTCCATCCTGCCGCAGTACGGCTCCTGCTGTTCTCCAGAGACATTCCAGATCCATTTTGAGCTGGATATGGTGCACATAATATCCATCCAGTTCAGCTTTTTGCCGGATCGCAGCTCATCCCGTCCATGGATCTGTGCCCATCCGGTAAGACCCGGACGGACGCTGTTTGCGCCGTACTGCTCACGCTCCACAAGGAGGTCATACTGATTCCAGAGTGCCGGACGCGGGCCAACCAGCGCCATATCGCCCTTCAGGATATTAAAGAGCTGTGGCAGCTCATCGAGGGATGTTTTCCGGAGAAACCGTCCGACTCTTGTGATGAAAAGATCGGGATTATTCAGCATATGGGTCGGCATATCATGTGGGGTATCGATACGCATCGTGCGGAATTTATATATGTAAAAATACGTGCCGTTCTTTCCTGCCCGCTTCTGCCGGAAGAAAATCGGTCCCGGCGAATCGAGATGGATCGCTATGCCAAGCAAAATCAGCAACCACGACAGTGCTGCCGTTCCAACCAGTGCAAGCAGCCGGTCCAGCAGATTTTTCAGATACATTTGATAAATTCCAGATTCCCTCATGTTTTCTTCCCCCTATTCTTTCACCGACTGGTTACTTTTCCGGCCTTCTTTTTCTTTTCCATAGCCGTACTTTCCGTAACCATAACCATATTTTCCGTAGCCATAACCGCCATAGGTGCTGTATCCGTAGCCTGTCGCACCCTCCGGCACGCCGTTCAGTACATAGCCGCAGACCGGAATTTGCGAATCCTCGAAGAATTCCAGTGCCCGCTGTACTTCACGGTCCTTGGTAGTTCCCTGGTGTACGACAAGAACTGCAGAATCTGCGATTCCGCCCAAAAGGGATGCATCCGACAGTACTCCGCACGGCGGCGTATCAATAATCAGAAGATCCGCATCCTCTTTCAATTCTTCGATCAGCGTTTTCATCCGCGCGGAACGCAGCAGGCCGGCCGGATTTTGTGTACTTCCGACACCCGGCAGAATTTTCAGCGACAGATCCCGATAATCGGTAAGTGCCTCATCCAGGCTGATCTGTCCTTTCAGCACTCCTATGATTCCACGTCCCTTCCGCTCGGAAAGTCCGATACACTTCAATACCGACGGATTTCGCAGATCTCCGTCCAGCAGCACTACGCGGTACTTCTTCTTTGCAAATGCTTCTGCGAGATTCACGGCAACGGTTGTCTTTCCCTCTCCCGGCACAGAGCTTGTCACAAGCAAAACAGGACAGTCGGCTTTTCCAAGCCCGTCCTCTGTTCTTGTCCGGATGAGCTGCATTGCTTCTTTGAAGGAATCCGGCACTTTGGGGTTACAGATCGTGATGGTCTGTTCTTTTACGTTGCTTCGTTTCTTGATTTTCGCCTCCGGCAGATTTCCAAGGAACGCTGCGTTCGTCAGCTTTTTCACGTCATCTGCCTGGCGAATTGTTTTTCTTGTTCTCACATAGATGAAGACCAAAAGCAGTGCAACGGCAAGTCCCGCCGCTGCTCCGATCATTCCGGCATGTACCGCATCCTGGCTGTTGATCGGGGATACCGGTACGCCGCTGTCGTCTACCACCGTCAGCGTTGTCGCACCGATTATGTACTCTGCTACCTCCGGATAATTGGTAATGACGGACTGAAGTACGCGATATGCCGTATCCGGTGAAGAATCTTTTACGCGAATTGTGAACAGGTTGGTGTTTTCCATCACGCTCGCCTCAATTTGGGATGTCACTGCTCCCACCTGAAGATCCCGTGCTACAACATCCTTTAATACACCGCTTGTTACGATATAAGGAAAGGTTTTTCCAAGCTGCTGCGCCGTCACATTGTCATAATAGGAATAGCCGACCGCGCGGTTTGATCCGACCACAAATGAGGTGTATGCCTCATACATGGCTGATACCGCAGCTTTGCCGTCAGAAAGGAGCCGCCTCCCATGAGGATCACAAGAATCAGCACGCCCAAAAAGAATTTTCGGAATGCCTGGAAATATTCTGCCAGAAAGGCGATCAGATCGATTTTCTCCGGTTCCGCCGAATAGGTTTCATACGTTTCTCTGCTCATGCTCTTTGCTCCCTCTTATCGTTCTGCCCTGCTGTAGGTGCCGTATCCATATCCATAACCGTAGCTGTTGCCGATCCGCTCACCGAATCCCGGGTAAACATTTCCAAATACACAGCCGATCACTTTTTCCTCTTTCTGGTTCAATGCATCAATCGCATCGTTGATATCCCTCGTCAGTACGCCGTCCTGCCGCACGGAAAGAACTGCCGCATCGGCATACTCTGCAAGCTCTTCTGCATCCGCCGTCATTCCCATCGGCGGCGTATCCAGAATAATGTAGTCCATATTGGTCCGGCATGTCTCCAGAATCCGGTGGAAAATCTCACCGCCGATTGCAAGCGACGGCTCTTCCAGACGATTACGGCAGATTCCGGTATATACGTTGGTATCCTTGTGTTTCTCAAAAACGCCGGATGCCGACTCTTTTCCGAGGACAACCTTTCCGAAATCCTTTCCGTCTTTTTCCGGAATCTCAAAGATTTTATGTAACGCCGGCTGTCGGAAATCGCAGTCCAAAAGCAGTACACGGTTCTGCTCTTCTGCAAGAGCAAGCGCCAGATTTGCCGCAAGGGTCGATTTTCCTTCATTTTCCGCCACACTGGTCACCAGCAGCACTTTTCCGCCTTTTCGGTCCAGACGCCCCCGCACACGCGATGCAATACGCTTTAAGGATTCCACATACAGAAAGCTCCGCGCCGGATTGGTAATCAGCATGGAGCTGTTTTTCTTCTTCTTTTCGTGATACACAACGCCCAGCAGGTCCGCATCGATTTTGCGGGTGAATTCTGCCTCATTTTTGACGGTATCCCGCAGAAAGGAAAAGAGTCCGATGAGTGCCGCCATAGCAAGGGCTGCCGCAAGAAATGCGGTCGCGGCATACTTTTTGGTCGGAATCTGGTTCGATGGCACACCGGAAACCTGCGGCTGCTGCAGTGTCTCCAACACTACATTCGGAATAATATAGTCGGAAATGCTCGTATAATTGTTCAGTACCGACTTTAAGATCCGAAATGCCATTTCCGGCGAATCTGCGGTCACAGACAGCTCCATCAGATTGGATTCCGGCACAATGGAAGCATTCATTTTTGCCGGAAACGAGGACAGGCTGAGCTCCTCCATCACTTTTTTCTTCAAAATCGTATTTTCCAGAATTGCTTCAAATTTCTGTGCCATCTCATATGTGGCCGACAGGCTCGATGCCGCATTGGCATCCACCCCGCGTCCCATAACGGCAAATGTGGTTTTTACCGTATACCGGTCTTTGTGTACGGTCGCCATCACAGTATAGGTTATCATTGCCGCCGAACAGGCAATCAGAAGGATGACCCACCAGTTTTTTGCAATGTCGCACAGGATACTTCGGAGATCCCAGTCTGTTTTGCTGCTCTGCCCGTTTCCTGTTCTGTCGTATTCTCCCATCTGGATCCCCCCTATTCGTTTACACAGACGATCAGGCGGACGGAGCTTGTCTGCCCATCCTCCGCTGTCGCAGTGTATGTCACTTCATAAACACCCGCACTGCCGGTATCGACCGGATTGTCAATGGAAAACTGATTTTCTCCCAGAAGCTCTTCTTCATACGAAGCTGCATGAAGCGCACCGTCTTCTCTCTTTTCATACAGCATCTGATCCACACTCACGCTTTCCAGATATGCCTGCGGATCAAATGGCTGCTGCAGATCCAGATGAATCAGGTAATCGCTCAGGGTAATCTGCGGCCTTCCGTTCTCCTCTGCCGGATCGTAGAGTTCTACTGTCACCGGAAGACTTGTCACATCTCCGGCGCGGTTTGCAACCGAATATGTCACGTGGTACAGTCCCGGTGTACTGCTGATCTCATCCTCGTAAGAAATCCGGATGCGGTCGGTAATCGTTCCGTCCAGGCAGTCCTCCGCGGAAAGTCCCTCTGTCAGATCATCTGCATTCAGGCTGAACCGCAGCGGGCGATCCAGGGAAAAGACCGGTGAGGTGTAATCGTTATACACCAGTTCCCGCTCCGCATGCGTAACGTGATTATCGGAATCAAAGGCGACGATACTGATTTTCCGCCGCCCTTTTTCCACAAAATTCGAAATATGTTCCACAGCAAGAGAACTCGTCACATCGCCGTCTTTTTTATCGTAAGCAGTTACTCCGGCCAGAAGTTCTGACTCCTCTGCATGGATGCTGGCAGAAATCTCACTGTTGTCCATCGTAATTTCCGGCCCTTTTCCGTCTTTTCCCGTCTGCTGCCGCACCAGACACCCGCCAAAGGCAAGTGTGGAAGCCAGAAACAGAATGAGAACTGCCGCTCTCGTTTTGTGCATATCAAAGATGCTCCTTTCGTTTCTGTAACGCCATTCTTCCTGTTTTTAGAGGAACCAGCGTCTTTTCCGTTTTCGTTCCGGGGACGGTTCATAGAAAATCTGACGGTCCTCCAGGATTCTTCTCGGATTCACTTTCACTAAAAGCTGTGCATACGCTTCTCCATACCGCTCCTCCAGAAACTGCCGGACTGGCCGCATGTCCGTGGTCCGGTAATCGGCTCCGTGGCATCGCTTGCCACACAGCCCGCAAGGCGGTTTTCCAGTAGAAACCTTGCTGTCCGCTCAGCCTCTTCTCCAAATCTTCCAAACACGCTTCCTTTGTTGATCTGCAAAACCGCGCCCATTTCCCGGAATTCGTATAGAGCTCCGGTGTATCCTGCACGCAGAAATACCGCTCCGGATGCGCCAGCACCGGGATTTTTCCCATCGCCGGAAATTCCAGCAGCCGCTTTCTGATTCCGTCCGGCGCCATATCAAACGGCACCTCGATCAGATAATAGCGGCTCTCATGGAGCGGTATCAGCTTTCTCTCTCTGATTTTTTTCTCCAGCGGTCCGATGCTCATGATTTCCATGCCGCGCACCAGGCTGATGGGAATGTGTTCTCTGTTGATTTCCCTCTCCAGACGGTAAAATTGCTCTTCTAACTGTTCCGATTCGTAGTTGACGTATCCGTCCTCCACGCCTTCGATTCCCGTCTGGTTTGCATGCGGCGTCACCGCGAGGATACGCACCCCGCTTTGTGCCGCCATTTCTGCCATTTCAAGGGAGGTGGACAAATTCGGGGATCCGTCGTCCACTCCCGGCAGAATATGTACATGAAGGTCCGTCATCCCTGTTTTTCTCCTTCGTACTGGTATTCCGGTACCATTTTCTTTACCAGATAACAGATGTCCGGACATTCGTTTTCCGCTTCCTTCGCGAGTTCCTTTATCTGCTCCCGGAATACCTTCTCGTCAAATGCAATCTGTCTGCCGATAAAAATCCGGCTGTTTTCTGTGGTCTGCATGCCCTCTTCATTCATCAGAAGTTCCTCATACAGCTTTTCGCCGGGTCGCAGGCCAATGTATTTGATCTTGATTTCTTTTTCCGGCTCATATCCGGAAAGGCGGATCATATTTTTGGCCAGGTCTGCGATTCTGACCGGATCTCCCATATTCAGGACAAAGATCTGACCGTTTTTCGCATAGGCGCCTGCCTCAAGTACAAGGCTGACTGCCTCCGGAATCGTCATAAAATATCGAATGATATCCGGATGCGTAACCGTCACCGGACCGCCGTGTTCGATCTGACGGCGGAACAGCGGAATGACACTTCCGTTGCTTCCCAGTACATTTCCAAAGCGCACTGCCGCAAACTCTGTCGTGCTGTGTCTTCCGATCAGCTGAATCACCATCTCACAGAGCCGCTTGCTCGCTCCCATGATGTTGGTCGGGTTGACTGCCTTGTCTGTTGATATCAGGATAAACTTCTTTACCTGATAATGGCTTGCTGTGCGCGCCGTTTTTAAGGTTCCAATAACATTGTTTTTAATCGCTTCATTCGGGCTGTCCTCCATCAGCGGCACATGCTTGTGGGCTGCTGCGTGAAAGACGATGTCCGGCCAGTACTTCGAAAAAATTGATTCCAGCCTCCGCTCATCCCGCACAGAACCAATCAGTACTGTCAAATTGAGATCTGGGAACTCCCATTCCAGAGATTTCTGAATCTGGTACGCATTGTTTTCGTAGATGTCAAAAATGATCAGATGCCCGACGTCGTGTCCGGCCAGCTGGCGGCAGATCTCACTTCCGATCGAACCGCCTCCGCCTGTTACCAGGATTGTTTTTCCCTTCACATAGCCCAGGATTGCATCGAGATCCACCCGGATGGGATCTCTTGGCAACAAATCCTCAATTTTTATTTTCTTTCTGATCTTTTTTTCTTCCTTCATAGCTCCCACTCTCATTCTGTTGCGTTTTTCTCCCGTATTCAGTTATCCTGTTCCTGCAGACAATCTTCCAGTAAATACAGCATTTCAAGTGCTGAACGAAAACCTGCTTTCTGTTTTCCGCAGATCAGAAATCCCTGCAGACTACAGTGCTGTCGGAACTGAATCTGAATACTGACCATACGCTCGGTTCCGGCTGGAAGCGTTGTATCCTGATTGTTCTTCATTTCATCTGTAAATTCCCACTCTTCTTTTTCCCCTTCTGAAAGGCTCCGCATACAGCTTCCTGCATCCGGCATGCCGAGCAGGTCATAAATGCGGTTCATCCGAAGCAGCATTTCTCCGTATCCCTCAAACGGAATGTCATAATGAAGCAGCGGCAGCCGGATCACTCCTTTGGAATGGCTTCCCTTCACTTCCTGAAAGCATAAAAATAATGCTGCATCTGCTGTTGTATGTACTTTTTCTCTGATTGTTTCTACTTCTCTGTTCATATTTCTCTCCATATGATATTTATTCTTTTACGGTAATGTTATATGTAATAATTATTTTTGGAATATTATACCAAATCAATCTCGCATCGTCAATCTTCTCTGCCTCTTTTTCTTTCGATTTTCTTTTGATCTTTCTGCTGTTTTTTCTGCCTATCGTTCCTTTTTTTACTTTTTTCGACTCTTTAAGCCATCCGGCGTCGTTATCTGTCGAACGATTTTAACAGAAGTGCGGCAATTCGGCTTGAATGAGATCCTGCCACTATGCTAAACTACATTTTGTAATTTTATGACGTTTGCTGTAATGCTCCCTCCTACTTTTATTTTGTACCCTATCATGTTTCTTTGCGCCGGACAACCGCTTCGACTCGAACGGCTGCACTTCGACGCAAACGGTATGCTTTCCAGGAGGTGTTTTCTTGTATTCCAAATTAATATTCCCACTCGATCCGAACGATGCTGTTCTGCTCGAAATTCCAGTCATTATCTCACAGGGTGTTTCCCAAAAATACCGGCTGGCGCTCGACGACTGATTTACGTTGAGGCCTGCCAGCACCGACTGATTCTCCACACCATTCAGGGAGATTTTACAACCCGCTGCACGTTTACCGACCTGACGGTCTGCCTTACACCAAGTGATCGTTTTTTCCACGGCGGAAAAGGTCTGCTGATCAACTTTGCCCATGTTTCCCTTGTACAGGTAACCGGCGAAATTCTGCTGAAAAACGGGCAGATCATTTTCTGCAGCCGTCGACGGAGGCGTGAGACCCGGGAAGCCTTCCTGGTCTACGCCGGAGCAGGAAAGTTTTCCTACGAAACGATATAAAAAAACAGGAGGGCTGCCGCACGAAGAAAAATTTCCACAAAATATAGATTTTGTAGTGTTTTCGCTTCGTGCGACAGCCTCTCCTGTTAATATATGTTTTTGCTTAATGCTTGTCTGCTGCAAGCTCCATTCGATCTGCAAACTGTGTATAAAAATCTGTATTTCCGTCATACGGAAGCAGATAAAACAGCTTCAGAATGTTCATGCTGATCTGCTGCCGGAATGCATCGTCCTCGCTTTCGCGCGCCGCATTCTGTTTTTCCTTCAGATAATAATGCCATTTTGTCGTAAAGGCTTCGTATTTCCCAAGCTCCGGCGTATCGAGCCAGCGGCGGACCTTGACCTTTGTCTTGTTCTCCTTCGGACATTCGTTCACCTGAAGGAAATAAGAAAATGTTCCATCCTCATACAGCCGACCCAGCGGAAACATCCGACAGAAGCCCGGGCGTGCATCGTGGATGCTGCAGCGGCCTTCTTCATTTAAAAAGCTGCACCGGTCTGACTGCTCTGTCATCTTCAGATGTGGCAGAATAACACCGTCCACGACACGAAGCGCCACGTTCCCAGCCAGCAAAATCTCTTCCATCGTCTTTCCCAGCTTTTTCTCCAGGCGGTAGACATCCATCGGGTCGAGTACAATCGAATCTCCCATCCCATGACAGCAGGCGGAGCATCCGCGGCAGTCGTCGCAGCCCACTTTTACAAGATCATTAGCTCCGTATCGTTTTCCATCTGAAATTTTATCTATCTCTACATTTCGTTCCATTTTTTCTTCCTATCTTTTCTCTTAATCCTTGCTTTTGGTCTCTTCTCTCGATCTTTGCTTTTAATCCTTGCTTTTGATCTTTGCTTTTGATCTTCGCTTTTGATCTTTGCTTTCGATCCTTGCTTTCGGTCTTTTCTCCCGATCTTTATTTCTTCCTCACATTTCTACTCCCACAACATGCAGTACCTCGTCCTTTACCTGGAATTTGATTTCCATTCCCGCAAAGGAAAGTCCGTAGACGCGTTCTTCGCTGTTCTGATACGATGGACGCGGATCCTGCTCCAGCACTTTTTTCAGCGCCGCACGGTGGTCTGCCGGAACCTTTTCCAGCAGCTCGTCCGGAATCTCAACCGGAATAAAGTATTCTTTCGTCTTTTCCGTAAAGCTGCCAAGTGCCTCCACGTGACTGTCTACATGCGGCAGATACGGTTTGATATCCAGAATCGGTGTGCCGTCCATCAGATCTGCTCCCGTAAGGTGCAATACCGGACCAAGCGACGGATGCTGCTCCACATATTCCAGCTTTACCGAAGAAAGACCGATCGGATTCGGACGGAACGGCGAACGCGTAGCAAATACGCCGACACGCTTATTTCCGCCAAGCCGCGGCGGCCGCACCATCGGAGACCAGGTATCCCGCACGGCTTCCGAAAACTCCCAGATCAACCAGAGATGGGAATATTCTTCCAGCCCCCTCAGTGCATTTGCATCGCGGAACTCCGGTTCAAAAACGATCATACTCTTTAGTTCTTCGATCAGTCCGCTCTGCCTCGGAATCCCGAATTTTTCCGGGAAATCCGTGTGGATTCGGGCGATCACCTTCATTGCAATTTCTTCTGCCACGTTTCTTACTCCTTTTCTTTCCTGCATCTTCTCTTCTATTTCGCATGGCTCTGAATCATTACCATATGTTTTATCTTAACATTTTGTTTTTGAAAAGTCCACCATGCGCATTCCCCTTCGCCGACTCCCCTGCGGATACTACACGTTACGGGTCACGCAGAGCCTGCCAGACGGTGACTTATACTCCAAGCTCCCGCATGCTTTTCAGCAGCTCCTCGATCTGTTCTGCTGTTTCCTTTACTTTCTCTTCCATCCCGATCAGTTCCCTGCGTACATCTGTTTTTTCTCCGTCACATCCAGCGCATGTACCGTCTGGACCAGAAATGTTTCTGCCTTTGACTGAAGCTCTTCCGGCAGATGTGTCTCTTTCAGACGGTTTCGAAAGCTTTCCAGATCCTTTCCTGCCGCTCTTAAATACTGATTCATATGAAGCCCCGTGTGGCGCATCCTTGCACGCCCCTCGCTTCGCACCCTGGCATACGTTTTCTGGCTTTTTGCTGCATACAGTGTCATCTGTACATACATCAGGCTGGTCAGTGCCTTTTCTCCTGTCATTGCAGTTTCGTACAATTCTTTTTTTACTCTTTGGCTGCTCATACATTCCTCTCTCTCCGCCACGCTTCTTTCGCTGGCAACGGATGGCAGTTCATGTTTGGTATTCAGGAGTCGAAGGATAAAAAAAGACTCCTATCATGACATCTGCCACAATAAAAGTCTTGCGTTCTCATTTGATACGGATGTTTCTCAACATCGGCTGACGGTTTCAAACCCGCACGGGATGTTTTTATTTCAGATCCCGCGGCGTTTCGCTACTCCCTTTTATTTGTTGAGATGAATCTTAGCACACTTATTGCTAAATTGCAAGCATATTTTTTGCATATCATGCATGATTTCATGCATCCTATTATTTTTGACGGTGTTTCTTCCTATATAAATGGAATGCCGGAAAGCATACGGTTCCCACCATTAAAATAAGGAAAACCACATCCGCATATAGCTTCACATATTCTGCCGCCTGCTCCCATGCAGCGCCGACCGCTGCACCGATGCCAACCAGAAGAAGATTCCAGACCGTACTCCCGACTATGGTATATAGCAGAAATCCCGGCATCTTCATCCCCGCCATGCCGGCCGGAACCGAGATGAGACTTCGGATGATCGGAATGCATCGGCCGAGCAGCACAGCCCGCTGCCCCTTTTTCTGAAACCAGGCAATGGTCTTCCAGGCATCCTCTGCCCGAAACCCCAGAAGCTTCATCGGCCGGCTCTCGAGCAGCTCGGCAAGCCCTTCCGGGCTGACGAGGGTTCCGGCTCCGTACAGCACCAGCGCGCCAAGCAGTGAGCCCGCCGTAGATGCCAGCACAACCCCCGCCGGGTGCAGCCGAGTACACGTTGTCAGAAAACCGCCAAAGGTCAGAATCACCTCGGAGGGAATCGGTGGAAATACATTTTCCACCGCAATCAGAATCAGAATACCAAGATAGCCAAAACGGTTGACCATATCCAGAATCACGCTCTGCAAATTTTTCTCTTCCTTTTCATTTCCGGCATAGAACCTCTTCCCCGCAGCTGCCAGATAGCCGGTTTTCCGGTCTTATCGGTTTTCCTGCCGGAAATGCTCTTTTTCTTCTCCTGCATTTTATGCGCCTTTTCCACGGTGCATGAATCCTTTTTGACTACTTCTTTACAATTCCGTCAGATTTTCTTCCTTTTGTTTTCATGTTCTCTTCAGAAAAGCTTTATCCCGTGTACACATTCTGGTCACAATTTTCCCGTATACTAATCTTATCAACAACAAAGGAAGTAAAAAACAACCTCCATTGTTTCTCTATAAATAAACCGGAGACGGCAAAGCATTTCTGGAAGCACGTCTCCAACGCCAACCTTTCTAATAGATAGATTTCTTTTTCATACCGCCGGGGCTTCAACCAAGTCCCGGCCTCTCTCCTTTTGGGGAGATTTTTTTTGTAACGATTCAGATCCATGCGAAATTCCGGAAAAATCGCGAATCATGCTTGCGCGAAGGAGTGCTTTTTCTGAATCGCTTCTATTCCTGCCGCATTTTTTTCTTGCACGTGACTTTTCTCTATAGTAAAATAAAATCAGTTGTTTGTAACTCTTCAGAACCCAAATGGGGAAAACTTTGCATCATCCCTGCAGGAATGATCCGTTTCTTTCAAACAAATACCATGGAAAAAAGGGAGAAAAATACCATGAAAATTGGATTTGACAATGAAAAATACCTGAAAATGCAGTCCGAGCACATCCGCGACCGCATCAACCAGTTTGACAACAAGCTGTATCTGGAATTCGGTGGAAAGCTGTTCGACGATTTCCACGCATCCCGCGTTCTTCCGGGCTTTGCACCGGATGCCAAACTGCGCATGCTGATGCAGCTCTCCGACCAGGCTGAGATCGTAATGGCGATTTCCGCAGCCGATATTGAGAAAAACAAAATCCGCGGCGACCTCGGCATCACCTATGACAGCGACGTGCTCCGTCTGATTGATGAGTTCCGCGGACGCGGCCTCTATGTCGGCAGTGTTGTCATCACGCAGTATTCCGGACAGCACAGTGCAGACGCTTTCAAGAAGAGACTGCAGAAGCTCGGCATCCCGGTTTACATTCACTACACGATTCCGGGCTACCCGCACAATGTGCCTCTGATCGTGAGCGATGAGGGATACGGAAAGAACGAGTACATCGAGACAACCCGCCCGCTCGTTGTCGTTACCGCACCGGGACCGGGAAGCGGAAAGATGGCAACCTGCCTTTCCCAGCTTTACCATGAGCACAAACGCGGTGTAAACGCCGGCTATGCAAAATATGAGACCTTCCCGATCTGGAATCTGCCGCTGAAGCACCCGGTCAACCTGGCTTACGAAGCTGCTACCGCCGATCTGAACGATGTCAACATGATCGACCCGTTCCACCTCGAGGCATACGGCGTGACAACCGTCAACTACAACCGTGATGTCGAGATTTTCCCGGTTCTGCGTGCGATCTTCCAGCAGATCTTCGGCGAGAGCCCGTACAAATCCCCGACTGACATGGGTGTCAACATGGCCGGAAACTGTATCATTGATGATGAGGCATGCCGTGAGGCTTCCCGTCAGGAGATCATCCGCCGCTACTACACTGCTGTGGACGGTATCGCAGACGGCTCCCGCTCCGAGACTGAGGCTTACAAAATCGAGCTTCTGATGAAACAGGAAAACATCGTTGCCGCAGACCGTACCACCGTTTCCCCGGCTCTTGTCCGTGCCGAGGCGACCGGCGCACCGGCCGCTGCCATGGAACTTCCGGACGGACGCGTCATCACCGGAAAGACCGGCGATCTGCTCGGATCGAGCGCGGCGCTTCTGCTGAATGCATTAAAAGAGCTCTCCGGCATCGACCATGACGTACATGTTCTCTCACCGGAATCCATCGCTCCGATCCAGACCCTGAAAACCAAGTACCTCGGAAGCAAGAACCCGCGTCTTCATACCGATGAGGTTCTGATCGCGCTGTCCGCTACTGCTGCACAGAGCGAGGATGCACAGAAAGCGCTGTCCTGCCTGCCGCAGTTAAAGGCTGCCAGGTTCACTCCAGCGTTATGCTCTCCGATGTGGACCGCAAAATGTTCCAGCGTCTGGGATGCGATCTGACCTGTGAGCCGAAATTTCAGTAAATAATTTTTCGTATATTAAACAAAAAAAGTCCAGGGCATACGGTACTTTCCGTATCTGCCTGGACTTTTTCTATTTCCGGCTTCTGTTTATAAATTTTCTTTTCCGAATCCCATCGGCAGCAGCTCCTCAAGTGTCATTTCATTCCAGGAACCGTCGCCCTTGCAGAGGAGAACGAGAAATTCGTTCGGATCGACAAATTCCCGCAGGACCTGGCGGCAGACACCGCACGGTGTGCAGAAATCCCCCGGCTCTGCCTCTCCCGGGCCGCCGCAGACGGCGATCGCGTCAAATTCCGTTATGCCCTCGGATACGGCTTTGAAGACCGCGGTGCGCTCCGCGCAGTTTGTCGGTGTATACGCCGCATTTTCAATGTTGCATCCGGTATAAATCGCTCCATTCTTTGCCAGAACCGCCGCGCCTACGCGGAACTTCGAATACGGCACATACGCAAATTTCCGCGCTGCCAGAGCCTGTTTTACCAGCTCCTGTTTTATTTCTGTACTGATTTCCTGTTTCATATCCAGCCTCCCCTTTCCAGTATCCCCTTATTTTTTCTTTCTTATTTCTGATCTTCCCGGATCAGAATCCGCAGTGCCTCGATGGCTACCTGAATCGCACCTTCCGTATCGTGCGTAATGTGGTTCTCCATGCCGCGTTTCACTCTCTCCTGATTTCCCATCACAAGAAAATCGGATCCGGCACGGACGCCGCGGGCACTTGCCACGATAAAGAGTGCCGCCGATTCCATCTCTGACGCTTTGCACCCAAGTTTCATCCATGCATCCCATTTTTTCAGCAGCTCATCGCCGACCGGCATCTGCTCCGGGTCGTGCTGGCCGTAGAAGGAATCCTTGCACTGTACCACGCCCGCATGCCATTTTTTCCCAAGATTCTTTGCCGCCTGCACCAGCGCATTCGTCACGGTAAGGTCTGCGACTGCCGGGAACTCGATCGGTGCGTATTCCTTTGACGTTCCCTCCGCACGGATCGCTCCCGTTGCCACCACGATATCGCCGCCCTCTACATCGAGTGCCATACCGCCGCATGTTCCGACGCGGATAAACGTATCGGCGCCGCACTGGATCAGCTCTTCCATCGCGATGGAAGCCGACGGACCGCCGATGCCGGTAGATGTAACGGAAACCTTTACACCGTCCAAAGCACCCGTATAAGTCACAAATTCCCGGCTGTCTGCGACGAGCACCGGGTTCTCAAAGTAAGCTGCAATTTTTTTTACACCGTTTGGGATCTCCCGGCAGAATCACGTACCGTCCCACATCGCCTTTTCGGATCTGCAGATGATACTGCAGCCCTTCTTCTCCTGAATAATTCTGCATATGCAAAAACCTCCTTCGTATTTTCGTACTCTCATAGTTCTATTCTACCACAGGCCGCACCGCAAATACAAGGCTTGACACCATTTCGCTTCCCCTTTCATTACGGATATAATCACGTTCCGCAGTTGCCTTTTTCCATTCGGGATGCTACAATAGGCACAGAAACCAGAGTTCTTACTTTCATTTTTACGAGGAGGGATTATTTTATGAGTTCCTATGTCATCAGCTGCTGCTCTACGGCAGACCTTACCGAAGAACATTTCTCCAAACGGGAAATCTCATACATCTGTTTCCATTACAAATTAAATGACACCGAGTACGCGGATGATCTCGGCAAATCCATGCCGTTCGATCAGTTCTATGCCGCCATGGCCGCCGGCGCTTCCACGAAAACATCCCAGGTGAATGCCGATGAATTTGAAGCCTATTTTGAAACATTCCTGCAGGACGGCAAAGACATTCTCCACGTCTGCCTCTCCTCCGGCATTTCCGGTGTACTGAATTCCGCGATGATCGCCAAAGCTGACCTCGAAGAGCGCTACCCGGAGCGGAAAATCCTCATCGTCGATTCCCTCGGCGCTTCCTCCGGCTACGGTCTTCTGATGGACCGCCTTGCGACCTGCGCGATGAAGGAAAACCGCTGGAAGAGGTTTACGATTTTGCGATGAAAAACCGCCTCAAAGTCCATCACTGGTTCTTCTCCACGGACCTCACCTTCTACGTGCGCGGCGGCCGCATCTCCAAAGCCTCCGGCGCAATCGGCGGCTTTCTCGGCATCTGCCCGCTGCTCAACATGGACAACGAAGGACGGCTGATTCCGCGGTTCAAAATCCGTACGAAGAAAAAAGTCATCAAAAAAATCGTCGACCAGATGGAAGAAAACGCCGAGGGCGGCCTCTCCTACTCCGGCAAATGCTACATTTCCCAGTCCGCCTGCTACGACGATGCGCGGGCCGTTGCGGATCTTATCGAGGAACGCTTTCCCAATCTGAACGGAAAAGTCGAGATCAACAACATCGGAACCACCATCGGCAGCCACACAGGGCCGGGAACCGTGGCATTGTTTTTCTGGGGGAAAGAACGGGTGGATTAACTCTCCTGCACTTCCATCTATAGCAAGACCCGAAAATAATGCAAAAAAGGCAGTGCTGCAGAGCGCGAATTGCAAGGAACAGATTTGAAGGCGTACCGGGGTACGACGAAAATCTGTGACGCAGTAATTCACGCTCTGCGGTGC
>ENA-OQAN01000128-OQAN01000128.1-human-gut-metagenome-genome-assembly--contig:-NODE-128-length-40059-cov-5.832465_pt1 | contig 40059 bp, 43 predicted proteins | sample MGYA00242735_ERZ504527 | MGnify/ENA primary metagenome ERZ504527 (study PRJEB26092, sample SAMD00036230) | human gut metagenome | host: Homo sapiens | study: EMG produced TPA metagenomics assembly of... | reverse complement strand
AAATGAATCGGGAACAGATGTCCGGTTTAATTTCATGCAGTCAGTGAGGTGCAGCTGCCGGAAGGCATAAAGTTAAAAATGCCAGAGAATTCATTACATTGATAAATTTTTATGTGATGGAAGATGTAAATGCAGAGGGTGTAGTAAAAGTAAACCGGTATGAATCACTGGATGAAGCGATGCAGGAATATTTACGTTTGCCAAATCATCAGAAAAAAGTGCTTGGTATCCAGAATACGGAAACAATGCAGGAAAGCATGGATTTTATCCGGTGTGAAAACGGAATAGATCAGCTTACCCATGCATATGAACAGATCGGAGGGTGGCTGAATCCGGAAATATATGAAGCGGTAAATAAAATGGAAAATATACTGGAGTGGAATGAGGTGCAGATTGCATATCAGATTGGAAAACAATACTTTACAATCCAGACCGTAGAAGATGGCTATGATTATACGTTTTACAATGAAGATTATCAGGAGGATGATGGAGGAATCTATGACAATCCGACAATCTATGTGGATGAAGCCGCCAGTGATATTTTAGAAGATAAAGGGTACTCGCTGGAAGATGCAAAAGTAGTGGATTATGAAGAACTGATGGCAGATGTGGAAGAAGTTCAGGAAGAACAGATGCAGCGGGTGCAATTAGAAAAGAACTGCCCGGCAAGTATTTTTGAAGGATTTCGCAGGAAAGAAGCACTGCAAACCTATGAAGGAATTGCAATGCAGTTTACCAGGAGCAAAGGGTATCTGACTATTCAGGCAACAGAAGAAGGATGTTCGTTTATTTTTTATGACTCTGACCTGCATGAAATTCAGGGTGGTGATTACGATAATCCAGACGCATCCATTCAGGAAGCAGCTTATGAAATCCTTAAAAGTGAAAGAATGGATGACATGGAATGTGTCAAAGTGGATTATAAAGAATTTGAAGAAATGACGATCCAGCACTCTAAGGATTTATTGCAGGAGGGGGAACTTCGTGCGACTTCGGAGATTGGAAGAAATGAACGGGCATTAAATAGCCTGAGCAGGGCAGAAGTTGAAAGAGGTGTCCTGTATCATGCACAGGCAGTATTAGAAGATATGGGAATGGAACAAGAGGTAGAGCTGCTTGCTGCAAGGGTGTATGGTTCCAGAAGCAGACAAGACCTTTACCGGGAAGATTCTGACCTTGATGTGGTTCTTTCCTATAAAGGTGATATTCGAGAAGATAGCTTTTTCAATGCCTTAAATGAATCCGGCATAGCGATGGCAGGAATCCAGGTGGACATTAACCCGATTGCAGAGGAGCGAATCACTCTGGCAGAGTATATAAAAGAATCTGAAAAATATCTTGACCAGCAGGAGATTAAAAAACTTGCCGTGGATCTGGATAATTTTAGCTATGACGTTGATACCTATGAGTATAACGATACGGTTGAAAATAGAGAAGAACAGGTGGAGAAACTCACGGAGGATATTTTGAATAAGAAAACAGAGGCTGTCAAGGACTGGCTGCTTGAGGTATCTGAAGAATCCGATATAGACAGCGATATTATAACTGCCCATTCTTTACTTTCACGTCTGGAGGACGCAGAGAGATTTTCTATCTTTGACAAACAGCCGGAGCAGGAACAGCCAGAAGCCACGATCAGTTTTTATGTCGCAGAGTGCATGGAGTTTCCAGTCATGGGAGAGTACCATAATAACCTCACTTTAGAAGAAGCCATTAAAATATATGAGAGTATCCCAGCAGAGAGACTGCATGGGATTAAAGGAATCGGATTTGATCTGCAAGATGGTGATGAAGATTATTCTGGGGAATATGAGTTGATGAGTGCAGACCGGATACGGCGTGATCTGATAGATATGATTCCACACTATAAAGAAAGCCTCTGGTGCAGAAAGCAATCACAGATATGGAAAAGTATCTGGATGAAAAGCATGGAAGGGTGCAGGAAACGGAACATGCGGCAGAAACAGTAATAGAAAGTGGAGAGAAACCTTCTGCGATTACGGCAGACAGAAGGCAGAGCAGGCGGTATCTGTAAGTCAGAGCCAGCCACAAAAAGCGGAACCTGCAAGCAGAGCAAAAGGTGAAGTGAAGAAGTCTGTGCTGCAGTCTTTAAAAGATTTTCAGGCAAGGGCAAAAGCACAGGAGCAGAATAAGACAACGGAAAAATCCAAGACACATAAGAAGGGAGAGGTGGAATTATGATGGATCTGGCGATGAACTTTGATGCGGATGAATGTTTAGTAACCGCAATGTTTGATAAAGGAAACCGAAATGACACAATGGAGGCAATCGACCATATCATTCCTTTTTTGAAAGGCGATGCAGATATGATCGGGCTTGTCTGCAATACCATAAGAAAACTGTTCTGCATGAGTGATGAAGGATATGAGGTTTTTCTTATGGATCTGGAAGAATATAAAATGGAACTGGAAGAGGAGGAAGAAGAATGAGTACAAGTCAGTGTGCAGTATATCAGGTAAAAGATACCCCAGAGTACCGGGATGTCCGTTTCCGTTCTTACGAGAAACTGAAAGGCGAAGGAAGAACAGTCCAGATAGAAAACTATCAGCAGGTGTATATTGGAAGAATCCAGCCGGGGGAAACTCCGGCTGACATTAAACTCCGTTTACAGAAACAGCGACCGAAGAACTTCAGAGGTCATTCCATTGGTTGCAGTGATGTGATCGTCATCACCGACGATGGAAAAACCACAGCTTACTATGTCAACAAAGATGGTTTTATCATCATTCCGGAATTTCTCACAATCAAAAGTTCTTCCGATACCAGACTTTCCATTGATACAACCGGGTACGAAATCGAAGGAAAGAAAGGAACATGGCTTGCACAGGATTACATCCTGATGAACGAGAAGAAATGGTTTCTGATGGAGCATGAGGAGTATGGAACAAGAGCAGCCTATGTGATTCTCAGTGAGGAAGGTGCCGTAGTCATGAATGACTGTTACAATGGCTTTGATGAAGAAGCCAGACGGAACATCCAGAACTTCATGCAGCAACAGGCAGAGCAGGCACAGCAAAAACAACAGGAAATGCAGGCACAATCCCAGATCAGACAGCAACAATCTGGAGAAACACAAAAGAAGAAACCAGAGCTGGCAAACTGGCAGAAGGTCATGGATAATGGAGAATATCTTCGCAGTGCAGAGATGGCAGAAGAAGCCAACTACAATATGATTGATGGACTGATGAACAACATTCCAAGGAAAAAAGATAAAAATGCTCCACGAAGATCGGTACTGAAACGACTCCGTAATCATCAGAAGAAGATAGCCAGTCAGAGAAAAGGACAGCCACAGAAGGAAATCGAAGAAGAAATGGAGAGGAAGAAGAAATAGTTTTTAAGAAGTGGATGTTACTGTAACTTTTAGTTAAAGTAGCATCCACTTTTTAGATAATGTATTTTAAAGATGAATCTTAATATTAAAATACTATTCAATGAATAAATATTTTGGTCGTACAATGCGATAGATGTCTTCAGGAGAAAGGGTTTCTGAAGCAATCTCGGAAGAAGATTTCTTCTTTTTCTTTTTGATATCTGGCGATAATTTTTTATTATAGTCTTGGTAGGTGGCATCTACAGAAATTAATATATCTGTAATGCTATATAAATTGTTTTTTTCCTGATAGTATAATATCGTGGAAAGTACAGAGTTAACATAGCGATACAATCGAAAGCTGATATACTCCAGGGAATCGTCAATATCCTTTGTAGAATGAATTAGTTGATTTCGGAGACGATAAATATAATTTAAATCATGCTTAATACCGTCAAAATATTCTTGAATTGCCTTGCTTGTTTTTTCTGGCTCAGTTAAAAGCATAATTATTTCACGACATTCTCGCTCAAGGACAATATGGAAAGAAAGCTCAGATAAAATAGCACTATATTTATTTACATCACTTAGATAAGCAATTACTTTTGGGGTAGAATAATCTTTTTCAGTGACCTGACAATTCATTATAAAATTTTGTAAAGTAGGATATTTCTCAGCATAATCCTTTTTGTTAGACATACAATAAGTAAGTCGTGCCCAAAATATATTAAGTTTATTTTTTAGATAGAACAATCCAAAAACTTCTGGAACAACAACGCGTGCTTTTTCTATGATTGTAAAGCGTGGAAATGAATATAAAATATATTCAAGGGATGACCAAAAGTTAAGAAAACGGTTTTGAGTAGTCAGCGATTTGGCAGAATTAAGAGTATAAAGTATTCGTTCCAAAGTTCTAATATTGTTGCTGCCAAGATCATTTCGCAACTGTAAAAAACGTTCCAACTGTTTTTTATAGTTTGCGTCAATATGGTTAAGCATTTTTATGGGATCAATGCTGTTTAAGCTGATTTTATGAAAAACCGTGTCTTCTTTCCAATAATACCATAAATCATCGCGAATACAATTGGTTGTGCTTTGCCACATATCAAACAGTTCTGTAACGGATTGGAATTCTTTTTGAGCTAAGTCGATTGCTTTGAATTCATCTAAAGCTAGATACTCTTTACTGGCAATTAAGGTATCGTTATTTATATGAGGTATCCCTAATTCTTGGTTAGTATGGATTTCAAATTGCTGTTTTATAAGATTAAGTGCCAGTTCCTTCTGCGTCTGGCTTGAAATTTTAAAACAGATATGAATAGAAAAAGGTATAGGTTTTCTGTCAAATTCGTTAAGATTCTGTATAGTTTTTTCAGCATCATTATGTTCTAGAAATTCTTGCTGCTGTCTTTTGAAAAAATCTAAAATATGAGACATAGAATGTCCTGCATATAATAAATCACTAATAAGAGCCTCCATTAAATAATCCATGCCTTTGAATGTGGTTTCTGTGAGTAAGCATTGAATATAACAATTTATGAGATTTTCAGCTTCCAATTTCTTTTTTAAAGCTACAATGCTACGGTGAATGTTATGAAGTTCTTTATCGCGAGCTTCATTTGCAAGATTTATGAGCTGATGTAAGTGAGAAAAATCATTTTGGTATAAATCAAGCTTATGAAAAGGATGTATTTGCATCTGGTAATCCAGTCCTTCTAACAATCCTTCGTATGAGCGTTTTAGTTTGGTTGGGTCAAGGGATGCCCTAAGTTCATCATAGGTGCTGATACAGATACCCATATATTGCAATAAACTTTCTGTTCGCTTTTCTTCAAGTGTGTGGAAAGAATTATGTACCAAATCTCGTATTTTGAAAATAAAATATTTTCTGCTATCTGCTTTGTTCTTTTCTAACATAAGTGAGACCTTTTTTCCTTTCTTTTATTTGAAATTTATCTTGACAAATTAAAATTTATCGACTAAGATTAAGATAGATTGAGATACATGAGCAAGAAACGGGCTACCTGGGTAGTACCATTTTGTTTACTGTATCTTTTTATTTATGTATAAAAGGTGTTGATACCACATAATATATTTATAGAGGAAGGTGCATATTTCTGAGGCCAGGCTGTCTGGGCAGTTCTCCCTTTAATACTGCATCTTCTTTTTAATTATATCATACTGTAAATAAGAAAAACATCAATGTTTTTGTATTGATTTATGAAATGAACTATGGTTGTGAGTTCTTTTTCAATAGGTATTTTCGTTATAACTGTTTGAGAATACCGGTACATTTACATAAGCAATGTATTTTATGTGAACTTTTTAATAGCATTTTTCTATTTCGCCACACATGGAGAAACTCCTTCTTTGATTATTCAGCAGATTCTTCGGAAACAGAGTCTTTCTTTTTTAAGGACTTTCCAGAAATCATTTTATGACCAGAATAGATAGCCATAATCATACAGAGAAGAGAGCTGTAAGCAAAATATTTATGAGCAGATTTCATATCTTGAGAAGCAGTAAAAAGTTCCGATCATGGATGCCAATGCACCGAGTGACCAATATTTATGTGCCTTCATTTTAATGATGTCTCCTGTGTTTTTCTATATCATACATCTTTTTAGGAAAGATGCAAACAGGAATTTATTCATTAGCATAGATTTGAAAATGATATTTGGGTGCTTGGAGATGAAAAGGTTTATAAATTCTGCTCTTTTTCAATCTGTTGCTCCTGCCCACGATTCTTCCCAAGAATCATATCAATATTCGCAGATACAGTGCGAAGCTCCCGTTCATAATCCTGGTGATTAGAAAAATCTTCACGCTGTCTATCCCTCAATTCAACAAGCCGGTCCTTTTCAGCATAGAGAGCTTTCATGGAAGGCAATTTATTCCCGCCAGATTTTTCTTTGAGTGTTCGTAGAGCTGTGTCATACAGGGAAAGTTCTGCTCGATGTTCTTCATAAAATTTTTTCTTGTTTCGGCTTGTACGATAATCAGCATACACATTTTTGTATGCCAGATATTGTCCGGTAAAATGAATCTGTTCATTCACTTCTTTGAGCTGTTGTTCAGTATCTTTTAAAGATTTTCTGGAAGCACTGGTCTGGTCTGATGCCTGATTGAGTGCTGCATGGAAATCATCAAGAGAATCATATCCATGCTCTTGTATGTAGGCAACAGTCTGAGCCATCTGCTTCAAATTGGTGAGCTTTACTTTTTGAGCATAGGCTTTGCTCTGCTGGGCTTTAATACAGGTTTGCAGATCTATTACAAGCGGAGGTTGATTTTATGAAAATGAATGGTGCAGGGATAGCAGAAGTATCAGAGAAAGGAACAGGTGGTAAATCTGTGGAAGTATTCGGAGCCTGCTGTTCCAGAATTTCTTCTTTCTGTTCTCTACGGGATTTCGTGTTTTCTTCAAATGCTTTCAAGAGAAAATCTTCTGTGTATCTGGTCCCAAGAGTTCTTTCAGTGATAAATTTTTTTCTGCCAGGGTGAAGATAGCTGTACCGGTTTCGACTGATCTTGAGGATGATGTGATATTTTTCGTCAAGGATTTTTGAAAATTCTCTGGTGATCGGGCAATACTTGCAGCATCATCAATAGCGTCACGGAGAAATTGTTTTTCTGTCTGGTAACGAGTTTCTTTCGGTGTGATTCCATCTTCTTTCATTTTCAGATTCAGCTTATCTAATTTTTCCTGTCCCCGGCGTTGTGCCAGTATTCTTTTTCGGTGATTTTTCTTTCAGCAGGAGTGAGCAGATCAACTTGGTGCAACCCTTCTTTTTTGCACATATCCATGACTTCCTGTTTTAGATGGGCAAGATAGGCAGCACTTAGATGATGCTTATAACCGGCTTTTGCTTCACAGTCAAATTCCATATAGGGTTCTTGTGGTATATCATATTTACGGAGACTGTTAATTACGATATGCACATGGATGTTTCCACTTTTGTTATGACCGTCGGTATGAGTACAGACTAAAGCCTGATGACCGGGAAAGTTTTTCTTTGCAAAAGTCAATCCGAGTTGCTGGGCACGTTCACCGGTCAATCCACATTCATCCCTGTCTTTTGGTCGAAGCTGATGATATAGTGATGGGATTTTATTTCATTGAAGTTTTTGTTCTTGTGATAGTAGCTGTTCAGTTCCTGACATTCAGATGCAAAAGAGAATGGATCACAGTTCAGACCGTCCAGATAATATTCTTCTCTCAGTATCATATGCCCTTCTTCATCAAGAATCGGTTTTTGCGTATACTCGTTGTGCTGGAAGATAAGATACCGTTCCGATTCTCCATAGTCAGAGTTTTTGTTTGCGATATGTTTAATTACTGCCACGAAAATCACCTGCCATTTTCATCACTTCATATTTCATTTCATAAATATCCCGGAGAGACTTTCGGATTTCATTTCTCATTTCAGAAGAGAGGATTCCACCCTGATTAAAATATCGGGCAATCTGATTTAGGTTGCTGCCAATTTTACCAAACTCGCTAATAAGTTTTTTTATTTCGGGAAGATCTGCGGTAATTTCGTATTTGATGATGACTTTCTGGTTGACCAAGGCATTTCGGATAAAATCAGAAACCGTCATGCTGTTAGCCTTGGCTCTTTCTGCAAGAAGATCATATTCAGTTTCATTCATGCGTAAATGCACATCTTTAGTTTTTGCAAGAGTTTCCTCTTTCTTAGGTCTTGTCATTGATAACTTCCTTTCTTCGTGGTAGTGGTTTCATAAGAAAATCCAAATTTTGCGGCCTGCAGGGAAAGTAAGTGATGAAAAATTATCGCACTGTGACCATGTAAATGGAAACCAATATACATATCTGTGATTGTGGTCGAGGGTATGGGGAAACGAAATCCCCACAAGTTGCAAGTCGCCAACGAACCCGGAAAGGGTTATTGTGTACATTGCGAAACTTGCTCTTCAATGCCAACAAGCTTAAATATATTTTTAGAAAAGATTATTGCATTGCTTTAATCTCAAAACTATAATTAAGAAATAGTAAGTATAAAACTGGACAATAGATGGAGGGTGAATAAAGATGGAACACATTTTGATTATAGATGATGATAAAGAATTGTGTACCTTGATGAAAAAATGTGTAGAGAAGGAAGGATGGTTTGCTATGGTCGCACATAATGGTCTTGAAGGACTGAAATTCTTAGATGAATATAGAGAAGGTTGTGTTTTGATTATTCTTGATGTGATGATGCCTGGTATAGATGGTTTTCAAGTGTTGCAGAAAATTAGAGAATCTAGTAATGTGCCAGTTTTAATGTTAACAGCAAAGGGTGATGAAGGAGACAAAGTTTTTGGTTTAAGATTGGGGGCAGACGATTATCTAACAAAGCCATTTAGTATTAGTGAACTGATGGCTCGTGTTAACTCGCTTGTACGTCGTTATACTACTTTGAATCAACAAGAGAGTCACAATCAAGATAAAATAGTATTGAAGGGAATGAGCATTAATAAGAGTAATCGGGAGGTTATAGTACAAAACAATCAAATAGAACTTACTGGGAAAGAGTTTGACTTGCTATTGTTTTTGGCAATGAATAAAGGAAAAGTGTATACAAAAAGGCAGATTTATTTACAGGTATGGTCAGATGAGTATGCTTTTGATGATAGCAATATTATGTCTTTTGTTAGTAAACTACGTAAAAAAATTGAACCTGATCCAGAACATCCTTTTTATATTCAAACAGTTCGAGGTGTGGGATATCGATTTAATAGTGAGGTATAAATATGGCTATAAATGTAAATGTGTATCTTATTGTGGGGCTCGGGTTTTCGATATTAATAATCTTATACTTAATTTGGCGGATGAGACGAGTACGACAGCAGCTTTCTTTTATTAAGGATGCTTTGCATGATATAAAAGATGGAAATTTAAATAGACGTATTGTGACAAGAGAAAATGATATGACAAAACAGATTTGTTATGATATTAATAGTATCGTAATTGATAGTCAATTAAGGATTATACAGCAAAGACAAGCAGAACAAGCATATAAGCGCCTTATGACGAGTCTTTCTCATGATGTAAAAACGCCGTTGACTTCCTTAGTGGGCTATTTGGAAGCAATTGAAAAGGGGATAGTTACTGGAACAGAACGAGATGAGTATATCCATGTAGCGTTAGATAAAGCTAATCGGTTGAAAGATTTTGTTACTATTTTGTTTGAATGGGTCAAATTGGATGCTAGAGAGCAAGTTTTTCATTTTGAAATATTGGATATTAATGAATTATCTAGAAATATTATTGCAGAATGGGTGCCAATTTTAGAAAATGCGGGGATTGAGTATGAAGTTGAGATACCAGAACGGGAATGCTTTCTACGGATTGATTCTAATAGCTATATGCGAATATTAAATAATCTACTAGAAAATATTATTACCCATAGTGGAGCAGATTATGTGTCTTTTAGAATTTTTGAAGATACACAACAAGTTAAGATTTTAGTTATGGATAATGGTAGAGGAATTTCGTCCGGTGATTTGCCATACATTTTTGAAAGGATGTACCAATGTGACCAATCACGTTCCGCTAAGGGAAATGGATTTGGCCTTTCTATCGTAAAAGAACTTGTTAGTGCTCACAAAGGGAAAATTTCAGTTAGTAGTACTCTTGAAAGGGGAACAGTATTTACAATCTTATTGCCTAAAATTTTGTAGTTGCATATAGATATCTATATTAAAAGCAAGATAAAAACAAGATTTCGGCAAGGTTATGGCAAGGTTGGTGTTTTATAATAGTAGTTATAAACATGAAAGGGGGAAAATGAAGTGACAATGATTGTAGTAGAACTTCAAAAATGGAAACGGAACAAAACAGTCTGGAGTATTTTTGCACTTACTTTTCTTTTAGGAATATTTGCGGTTAACCGTGCTTGTAGTATTTCTAGGAGCAGTCCTTTAATGGATCAGTTTAGCGATTTATATACCTTGGCATTCAAAAACCTCACTAGTTTATTCCTACCTATTGCGTTAGGAATGTTTGCTACTACGCTATTCTTCGATGAACAGAAGAACGACACGCTTAAAGAACTGTGGATTATTCCTATTTCAAAATCTCAGCTTTATTTTTCTAAAGTGGCAGTCATTATTTTAATGTCATTAATACTATGTGTGTTCACGTTTGCTATCTGCGTTGGCGGAGGTTTTATTGCGGGAGATTTCCCAGATTTTAATACCAGCACCGTATTACAATCTTTTGTACTATACTTATTGGGCGGGGGGCTTGTTCCTATTGCTATGTTGCCGATTGTATTTATGGCAACTTCTTCAAAAGGATATGGAATTCCTATCGGAGCAACGTTTCTTTATCTTGTTCCAGTGGTAATCGCACCAGCATATTTGATGGGGGCGCATCCGTTGGCAAGTGTTATGGGAATTTATTCGAGTTTATCACCGGTATCTGCAGATATGGTGCGAAGTTGGACACAAGGGGTAACAGTAACACTCTCTCCATCATTGTGTCTGATATCTATATTTACGGTAGGAATCGTGTTTACTATTCTATCGATAATTGTTTTACGTAAACGTTCCTATTAGAAACAGAAGAATTTTATAAATAGTAATTTTTTAAGAGAGAGGTATTATTATGAATAATTTTGTGATTGAAACGAAGCAGCTGACAAAGGTTTATGGAGAGCAGGACGTTGTAAAAGCGGTAAACATCCATGTGAAAAAGGGACGCATTTATGGTCTATTAGGGCGTAATGGAGCAGGGAAAACCACTATTATGAAAATGATTTTGGGATTGACTCCCATTACTTCTGGTAAGGTAGATGTATTTGGCCAAGATATCAAAGGTCGGGAAAAACAAGTCTTTCCGCGTATTGGTGCAATTATAGAAACACCTGGGTTTTATCCAAACTTGACCGGCACGGAAAATTTGGAAATTTTTTGCAAAACTGCGAGGGACCGTGGGTCCCAATGCAGTAAAAAAAGCATTGGAAGTAGTGGGATTGCCCTATAAGGACAAAAAGTTATTTAGCAAATATTCTCTTGGCATGAAGCAGCGTCTTGGTATCGCCAATGCGATTCTTCACGATCCAGAATTGTTGATTTTGGACGAGCCGACCAACGGACTTGATCCCATTGGCATTGCAGAGATGAGAAATTTTATTAAAGAGCTGAGCGTGGAGCGTGGAAAAACTATTCTCATTTCCAGTCATATCTTATCTGAAATTGCACTTTTGGCAGATGATATTGGTATTATAGATCATGGACTTCTATTGGAAGAAAACAGCATGAAAGAATTGAAAAAGAAAAATAGAAAATATATTCTTCTACAAGTGTCTGACGTTTCAAAAGCGGCGTTGATTTTGGAACATCAGTTCCACCTGGTAGATTATTCTGTGCATGATGATCAGACACTTCGGATTTATGATACCTGTTTGGATATGGCGGAAATCAATAAAGCTCTTATAGTACAAGACATAGCTGTTATCAGTTCTCAGGTTTGTAATGACACACTGGAGGATTATTTCAAGAAAATCACGGGAGGAGAGGGAATTGCTTAAACTGATTCAGACGGAATTTTTGAAATTACACCGTAGGAAGTTTGTTTGGTTAATGTTACTTTCAGCATTTTTTATGCCATTTTTGGCACTATTCTATTTTCAACATATAGGTAAAATAGGAATAGTGCCAGTACAGTTTTATAAATGGACAGCATTTAGTTATACGCCATGGATCATATTACCAGTGGTCTTGGGAATTCTTTGCACCATGCTTATGTACGATGAAAACCAGCATGATATGCTCAAACAGCTTTGGATTGTGCCGGTTAGTCGTATGGAATATTTTTTTGGCAAATTTGTAATCGTGCTTAGTTACTCCATCTTATTTATGCTGATTACTGTTCTGGCTTCGATAGCAGCTGGTGTATTGACTGGATATATTGTTTTTGAATGGGACAGTACTTTGTATCTATTAAAAAAGTGTATTGAGATTGGTGGATTAACAGCCTTTGCTATTTTGCCAATTTTGGCAGTTGCTGCTTCCTCAAAAGGCTATATACTGCCAGTTTGTGTGACATTAGTGTATACTTTTCTGGGTTTTATTTTGTTAATGATAAATATGTATCTGCATCCGCTATCTAGCATGAATGTAATTGTTATGCGTGATATTCCGGGAGTTGTTTTTAATCAGGAATTGAATCTGCCAGCAGCTTTTTTATGTATTGGTTTGTGGGCTATTGCTTCTTCTGTATTTGCGAATCTGGCATTAGCTCGGAGAAAGTGAGGTAAGTAAATAGTATGAAAGCATTGATTTGGGCGGAACATAGGAAACTTCGTCGTTCAAAAATAGTTTGGATTGCTGTATTTGCAATAGTTATGGTAGCAGTTATTGTCTTTGCACAAGGACAGTTTTCATTTGGAGAGAAACGATATATAGAAGGTGTCGGATGGTTTATGACTGCAGCACAATCTTTAGCTACATTTTTTCTGCTCCCTGCAGTAATTGCATTATTGGGTAGTTATTTAATCTGCCGGGAAGAACAGGAAGATACGATGAAATCTTTGCACTTGATTCCAATAAATGAATCTAAAATGATGAGTGCAAAAATGGTAGTAACTTTACTATTAAGTTTGCTACTCTATTTGTTGTTATTTCTTATTACATTCTGTGTGGAGGCTGCATTTCATTTTCAAGAGCTATCTGTGGAAATGCTCTTGAGATTTTTGAAAATTTATGTGCTGGATGGTTTAGGAACTTTTTTTTGCCCTTTCTCCAGTGATTGCATTGGTAGCGCGCATAAAAAAGGGATACTGGCTTGCGTTGATATTTGCTGAGATTTATTCTTTTGCAGGGTTGTTTACAAGTATGTCAAATGGGTTAAGAGTTTTTTTATCCTATAACGGCGGTGTTTATAGTTTCCGGCTATTATGAAGCAACGACTTTACAGATAATAGAAAGTACTGTAATGTTGCTAATTTGTGGGTGCATATCGCTCATCATTCTGAAAGGATTAGGAGAAAAAAAGAATATTAAGAGATAAGGAGCTTCCTGTATAATAAAAATCGTGGATGTTGAAAATTGAAAATACCTCAGAGTACAATAAGACTACTGACTGGCAGGTTAGTAAAAATCTTATTGAACAGAGAGGTATCTACAATGAAGTCTAACACACAGAACGCAAAAATTGAAGCTATTACAGAAAAAACTTTGGTACTCGGGATTGATGTCGGAAGTGAGACGCACTACGCCAGAGCTTTTGATTACAGAGGAATCGAGTATTCAAAGAAACCTTTTAAATTTAGTAACACAGAGGCTGGATTTGTGACATTTAAGGAATGGATCCTGGACCTCAAAGAAAGACATGAGAAGGATAAGGTGGTTCCAGGTATGGAACGACCGGGCATTACTGGTTCAATCTTGGAAAGTTTCTACAGGATAATGAAATGAAACCGGTTCTTGTAAATCCTCACCATGTGAAAAAATCAAAAGAACTCGACGACAATAATCCAACTAAAAATGACCGTAAGGATCCGAAAGTTATAGCAGGATTAGTTAGAGAGGGACGTTACATGATCCCATACCTGCCGGATGGTGTTTACGCTGATCTTAGAACAGCATCAAACATAAGATTCCAGTTACAGGTGGAACTTACAAGAATTCAAAACAGGATTAGTCGTTGGTTCAATATATATTTTCCTGAATATAAGACGGTATACGGAAAGCCAGATGCCAAGAGCGGAATGCTAATCCTTAAAGCAGCACCACTCCCTGAAGATATCCTGACGTTAGGTATCGATGGAGTGAACCAAATCTGGCGTGATGCGAAGTTAAGAGCAGTTGGAAAAGCGAGGGCGAAGACCCTGATAGAAGCTGCAGAGCACAGTGTCGGAAGCAAAGAAGGAGCAGTATCTGCAAGAATGGAAATTCGAATGCTTCTGGAGGATTATGAATCCAGAAACATACGTTTTCAGGAAGTTATGACTCTGATTGAAGGTTGGTAAAACAGATTCCGATGGCTGAGAAGCTGTTGGAGATCAAAGGTGTGGGAATCAAGACAGTGTCAGGATTCCTTGCAGAAGTAGGTGATATCAGCCGTTTTAACACGCCGAAAGAACTGCAGAAGCTTGCAGGGTTGGCATTGGTTGAAAGTAGTTCAGGAAAGCACAAGGGCGAGACAACAATAAGCAGACGAGGTCGAAAGAGACTCAGATACCTGCTCTTTGAGGTTGCAATGTCGCTTGTGGCGAAGAACCCGGAGTTCAGAGAGCTCCATAATTATTACACAACCAGAAGGCTGAATCCGTTGAAGAAAATGCAGTCACTTATGGCGATTGCAGCCAAGCTGATACGAGTCTTTTATGCCATGCTGACAAAAGGTGTGGATTATGATCCGAAAAAGATGGTCAGTGATATCAAGAGACCGGCAGTTTATCTACAGGCTGCGTAAGAAAGACAAGTAACTATAGTGGAGGCTGTCATGTGGACAGCCACTGGATCAAGCAGAATGTAACAGATAACGTCCACTGATCACAGTGCTGGAACAGGAAGCGAGTCAGTAATCAATAATACAAAGAATGAGCCAGTAGTCGGCAGAAATAGTCACCATGGCATATGACCCCGTTAAGGAGCATAGCTGACACCCTGGTTATGGGCAGGCAGGACGAAGGAAGTTAGGACCTCTGGAGACAGAGATGATCCTGGTGGATATAGGAGGTTAGCTGCCATAGAGGGATGGGGATACACAAGGCCAGTAAAGCGGAAATCAATGACGTTTTATTTCGTATACCCTCTAACCACTATTTCAGTACCTGATACATAGAAATGCTCATAGCTGTGGCTTATTCACTGAGATATGAAAGGTTGAAAAACCTTGAATTTTCAATAAAAAACACTTGATTATATGAGGAGATGATATAGGGGAAAATAAATAGTAGAGCTATTGGAGTAGTATTTTATTTATAAAACTGCATTACAAGTGTATATGAAATTCGATCCGTAATGAGAATGGGCACATGGTACTCTTACCTTTGTGTCCTCTTTTTATATTAGTGCTATAAGAAGTGTATAGACATCACAAGTGATGACAATCTTGATTTTACTATCTATCCATTAAAATTAAGATTATATAGTCATGTGTAAAATACTTTCGAGGTTATTATTAGTGCCAATTTCCATTTTGGAAAAGTTCGTTTAATCAAAAATTAAGTAATAACTAAGAAGATAACATTTTTTAGAAAAAATGACATGTAGAGTCGATAAAATTCCATAAAAATAAAAACTAAGAAATTTGATGTATAATAAGAACATAGTCAGTTACAGAGCTGACTAAATACATACTGAGAAAGGAGAAAGCAATATGAGTAGGAACGTAAAAAACTGGAAACTTCCTGTATATGAAATGAACGAGGTAGAAAGTTCAAATCCAGCAGGTAATTCCTTTCAGGAATTAAAAGAAATGGAATTAGAAGATTATACAGGAGCTGGAACAGCAAATACGCATTGTAACTGCTATTCGGAAGATGCATCTTGCGGTAGACTTTGCACTGGTACGGCAGAATGCCCGATTATGACAATCATTTGCTGCTAAAGTAATAGGGATGCCTTAAAACCTAAGGCATCCTTATTTTATTTAAGAACAGTTTAGAATTGAATTATATTATAAAAGCACAATAAATAGAAATACTTAATATTTTTAATAGATGTATGATATGTGAAATATATTGTAGTAGGAGGTAGTAAATGTTAGAAAAATTTTTAAAAGGAACATACTCTTTTGAGCGTCAACTTGGCAAAAATATTGTTTTTTCGAAAGATGAAATTGCAATAATTCATAAGAGAAAAGCATTTTGGGAAAAATTAGTTCATATAGAAAACCTTATTAATCTTCCATATTTTTCTCAAATAAATCAATCGGAATTAAACATGTTGTTAGGTGAGAAAGGATTTGAAGCTAAAGAAAACGATGACCTTAAAGAATGGGAAGCAATGGATCAGGCAATAAGAAATAAGAAATACGGTAGTGTTGATTTACCTAAATTTAAATGGATCAATCCAACAACTCAAAAAGCAGAAGATGACACGCCATTTATTAATTTTTTTATTCCTTTTATAAAGTATGCAAAAGGAAGATTGGATGAACAGATAAACAAATGTGGAACAAGGTATTTAGTAAATGACAATTTACAGAAAGATATGGTAAAAATATTGATTGGACATTTATATAAATTATGTATCCGTGTTTTAATATTGGAGTTGAATGTATGTAGAGAGGAGAATCAGCTACAAGGGGAAAATGCAACTGAAAGAATGGAGTTTTATTCAAATGTAATTTTGAAAGACGAACAATATTGGGAAGGATTATTAGTTGAGTATCCTGTAATGTACAGACTTATTTCTAAAGGAGTAAATAACTGGATAAACAATATGTGCGATCTTTTAACTAGATTTTCTGCTGATCAAAATTATTTGTGTTCTATCTTTCGTGACAATTCACGCTCGTTTTCTATAATAAAGTTAGATGGTGATATGTCGGATGCACATAATGGTGGTAAAACAGTTTTCAAGTTGACGCTTAGTAATAATAAAACCATTGTTTATAAGCCACGAAGTTTAAAATTGGATAGATACTTTAATGAAGTATTGGAATGGTATAATTCACAATGTGTCAAATATCCTATTTATCAACCTAAGATTATTGATAGGGAGACATATGGTTGGATGGAATTTATTGAAAACAAAAAATGTCAAAAAGAAAGTGAGCTTGAAGAGTATTATTATAAAATAGGTGTGATGTTAGGTTTATTGTATTTGTTAAGAACTACAGATATTCATTACGAAAATATTATAGCTTTTTCGGCTAATCCAGTGTTGATTGATTTAGAAGCTCTTTTCCATAATAGATTTCATATTTTAGAACAAAATACGGCACCTGGTAAGATAACAGGAATAATTGAAGGATCTGTAAGAAATGTTGGTATTCTTCCAAATTTAACATGGCATAGTAAAAATCATGGTGGAGTAGATATAAGTGCATTGGGTGGTGATTCTAATCAGATTGTACCTATGGAGATGCCAGTAATTAAAGATTATTTATCAGATGAAATAAGAATAGAATATGATAAAGGAAGGCTTCATAGCTCAAATAATAGACCGATTTCTGATGATAAAAAAATAAATATATATAATTATAGATTATCAATAGAAGGTGGTTTTTTAGAAGCATATAGCACGATTAAAGAAAGCATGAATACTTTTAAACAGTTAGTAGAGATATTTAAGACAGTGAAAGTAAGGCAGATAATCAGATCTACACAGCAGTACTCCACATTATTAAATATAGGTACTCACCCAGATTATTTAAGAAGTGGATTGGATCGTGAGATGTTGTTTACAACGTTATATAAAGAAGGAAAATTTGAAAAAAAATATAATCTAGTTGCACCGTATGAAATTAAGGATTTATTAGATAATGATATTCCGTTTTTCGTAAATTATCCTGATGAAACTAAATTATTGCATTCTAGAGGGAAAATTGAAGGGGTGTATGAAGAAAGAGGAATTGATTTAGTAAAAGGGCAATTAGAAAATATGTCAGAAGAAAACTGTGAAATACAATTAAACTTTATAAGAATGTCACTGATGGATGAAGAAAAGTATACGGTAAACCCGGTTTTAGTAAGGAGACATGATAAAGATGAAAAGAGATTGCTTGAAATAGAGTGCTATAAGAAGGCAAAAGAAATTGGTGAAGAATTAGCTCGTACAGCAATATCTGGAAATAGTGCAGAGGATATAGGATGGATTATTACAAATGTAACAGGGGTAGAAGAAACTAATTGGAGTGTTGAGCCGTCAGGAATAGATTTATACAATGGCACACTGGTATTTTACTTTTTATGGCAGCTTTGTATAAAATTACGAGAGAAGAAAAGTATTTAGAAATAACGAAGCGAGGCATGAATGGCATTATAAAAACTCTAGAAAAATGTTTGAGTATTAAAAATGAAATGGAGAAAGAAACTGTAATTGGCGCATATACAGGTGAAACTTCTAATTTATTTCCGTTAATTGTAATAGGGGACATTATAGGTGAAGATTATACAGAATTATGTTCTAAGATTTTGTCTAACACTATAAATGTTGTAGACAAAGATGAAAATTTTGATGTCGTTGCGGGTGCGGCTGGTTGCATTCTGCAAACATATAATGTAGTTGGTAGAAAAGGATTAGAAAAAAAATCCATAGAATTAATATCTAAATGCGCTGATTATTTAATTGTAAAAGCAACAAAAAAAAGATGATATGATGATGTGGAAACCTCAAATAGCATCAAATGCTTTAGCGGGTTACTCGCATGGTGCTGCAGGTATTGCTTTAGCACTTATAAAAGCAGGAGAAATATTAGGTAAGATAGAGTATTTTATTGCAGCAGAAAAAGCCTTAAATTATGAGAGAAGTTTATATGTGGAGAAAGAGAAAAACTGGGCAGATATAAGAGCACTTGGTGGTGTTACAAATTATAGTCAAGGAATTATTCCTGCTACTTGGTGTCATGGAGCTCCGGGAATACTTATGAGTAGGATAATTATGTTAGAATATATAAAAGAAGAAAAAGCGATTAAGAAAATAAAAAAGGAAATAGAGGTATCGCTTGAAACGACAATTTTTAAAGGCTTTGGAAAGAGCCATTGTTTATGCCATGGAGATTTAGGGAATATTGATATTCTATTGCAAGCATCGAATTACTCTGATAAAGAAAAAATCAATAATGTGGTGTACTCATACTTAGATGCTAACATTTCCAAATTTAAATTAGGAAGGTATAAATGTGGACTTCCTGGTCAAAATAATACACCTAGTTTAATGATTGGATTAGCAGGAATTGGATATGAGTTTTTAAAAATTTATGATAGTTCATTGCCATCAGTATTGTCACTTAGTGTGGATAAATAGAATGAATTGCATTGGTGCTCATAAAGATAGCTTTATGAGCACATTGAATAAAGGAGGAAAAGGATGTTATATAAGAAAGTTCCTTTCATTCAACAAATGTCGGAATTAGACTGTGGAGCTGCTTGTTTGACTATGATATTGCATTATTACAACAATAGAGTTCCGCTTTTTGAAGTGAGTAGAAAATGTTCTTTTTCTAGAAATGGATTGACATTAAAGGGAATTATAGAAATTAGTATGTCTTATGGATTAGAGAGTAGGGCGTATAAATTATTCGATGACTATGGAATAAAAAATTTTAAAGAATATTTGCCAGCTATCTTATTAAATAAGAAGGGACATTATGTAGTGCTAGAGGAAATAAATAAAAGACATATTGTAATAGTAGATCCAGAAATTGGCAAACGGAAAATATCTGTGAATGAAAATTTACAAGATTACTTTGAAGCCATTGTTATTTTAAAGAAAACATCAGAATTTGTAGAAAAAAAACACTATATTAATAATGTTACATTGGCTATAAAGCAGAATATGGGTTCATTAAAAAAATTGTGGGGTAGTATAATTCTTTCATTTGCAATTGAAGTATGTAGTCTTATATTGCCTATATGTACTCAAATTATCATAGATGTAGCTATTGGAAGGGGAAATTATGATATTATATTACTTGTATTTTTACTTGGAATAGGAGCAGTTTTGCTTTATGGCGTATTAAGTTATTTGAAGAGTAATATAATTTTAAGTATGTCATATGACTTTTGGAAAAATTTTTCAGAGGATATTATCAAAAAATTATTTCACTTACCGATTAGTTATTTTGATATCCGCTCATCAGGAGATATTTCAAATAGAATTAACAACATAAATTTGATTAAAGACACTATGGCAAGAATAGGTAATTCTTTAATAATTAACTGTTTATCTATTTTAGTTTTTGGAATAGCTATGATGTGCATGTCAATTAGATTATCTTTAGTAATTTATGGTATTGCTATTTTTCAGGCTGTATTTTTTTATTTTTGCATGAAACATACACGACGGCTTATGCATGAAAATTTGGAGAGGCAAGAGGTTACATATACATATTTATTAGAAGTTTTTAAAAAATATATTATTTATTAAAAGCTCAGATTCTAGTATTGATTCTATTAATCAGTGGAGGGAAATTTTTTCGCAACAGATGATAACTAGTTCGCACAAAGAAAAATTTTCAAATTTGTTTCAATGTATACTAATGGTATTAAAACTTACTCCGTCAATTTTATTGCTTGCTCTTGGAAGCTATGAAATTGCAGCAGAAAGATTATCATTGGGTGGTCTAATGGCGTTAGTATCTATTGGAAGTATGTTTATTAATCCTGTTTCAGCACTTGCAAATGATATGCAAGATATAGTGTATTTACGTTCTGTTTTAGAGAGACTTATGGAAATATATTATGCGGAGAAAGAAGAGAATATAAATAAGAAGGGAATTGAAAAAGAAATTCAAAGAATTCAACTTACAAATGTGAGCTTTAAATATTTTAAGTCAGGAGAAAATATTTTGAAGCGTATTAATATTTCTATTAAAAGAGGAGAAAAAATAGCGATAGTAGGAAAAACAGGCTGTGGGAAAAGCACATTGATTAAACTAATTTTAGGATTATATAAGCCAACGGAAGGACAACTTATGATTGATGGAAATAAAATTACAGAGTTGGATGTTAATGATTATAGGAAACATATCGGTATTACTATGCAGGAGGCTTATTTTTTGATGATACAATTGAAAAAAATATTGATATTTCAAAAAAATGTGAAAAAATGCAAATACAAAAAGCTGCTCAGATGGCAAGACTGGATCAGGATATAAGTTGTATGGAAAAAGGATATGAAACTAGAATAGGAGAAAATGGAAAAAATTTATCAGGTGGACAAAGACAACGGCTTTCTATAGCTAGAGCATTAGTGAAGAATCCGGATATTATTATTTTTGATGAAGGAACCGGCCAGTTAGATGCAATAACTGAAAAAGAGATTTATAAAGAACTAAAAAATAATAATATAACACAAATTATTGTAACTCATCGCCTTTCTACTATAAAAGATGCAGATTACATATATTTAATAGAACAAGGGGAGATAGTGGAACAAGGAATGCACAAAGATTTAATTGAAACTGAGGGTATGTATGCAAAGATGTGGAAAGAACAAAATTAAACAATAATATTGAAAATATAAGAAAAAATTACTCAGTCGGTCGATTTTATTACATGTTTTTATTAATAATATTTTAAGAGTATAATAAAAAATTGTAAGGAGGACAAGAAAAAATGAAAAAAAATAGCTTTTTAATTTTAGGATTGACGCTTGTGCTATGCACTGCTACACCTTTCTCTGTTTATGCGCAAGATATAAATGGAGATGATTTGGTGATGATGCAAGAAACAGACTTTGAAAAAATGATTGCAGAGATTTATCGATAAAATCTGAAAATCCAGAACTTACAGAAGATGAAGTGTTGAAAATTATGGATGAACAGGAGTTCGGAGATAAGAGAGATATAAGAGGAATTACAGATATTTGGAACTCTCTTACTGAATCAGAAAAAAGGTTGTGTATTCGTTATCCATTTGATGCACTTAAGGTTAATACTGCAAGAAAAATTGCAACTGAACAGACGGAGAGAAAGTTTGGATATAGTGGATTAGGAGATAGAAGTGATGCTTTTAGACATGGTATTTGGAATGCGGAAATGAGTATTTTGCTCGGTAGTAAAAAAGCAGAGTTATTTGCTACTGCACATGAAGATAAAGATGTTTCTGGAGATGAATCCGATGGCTTCCCTAAAATAGCTCATAAAGAAATGGATTTACATAATAATGAAGTGGGGAGATATATAGGAGAAGAAAATGGAAATGCTTCCGAAGATGAACTTGCAGATATAATTTATTCGAATATTTATTCAGAGTCTACTCAATTTGTATGGTTGCATGATTAATAAAAATAGTAAGATAATCAATGGAATGTCCTTGTTTGTCTTACTATTTTTTAGTATTGCGTAATTAAATACTCCTATTATTTGTATCAAGAAAATGTGAAAAGGGTAGCATGGTAGTATCACGTATATTTAAGGAGTAAACGATTATGGAAAGCCGGATTAAAATGCTTCGGGAAAAAAGGGGCTTGATACAGGAGCTTCTAGCAGTAGAGATAGGAGTAACACAGCAAATGCTCAGCAAATATGAAAAGGATATTACCATCATAAAAGTAGATGTCTTAAAAAGGATAGCAGAATATTTTAATGTAACAACAGATTACCTGCTTGGGCTGTCTGACATGAAGCGGGATCTGTCCGGTCAGATCAAGATGAATGAAACATTGGATGAGTATTATGACCTGATAGAAGTGTACAGAAGAATGGATGGGTATGACAGGGAAATGGTATGGTCGATCATGCAGACTGTTGGAAAAACTGCAGAGAAAAGAAAGCGGGGTGTGGGAAATGATAAAAGTAGCGATCTGTGATGACGATATTGCGACAACCGGAAAGATAGAGGATATGTTGTGCCGCATAGCAAAGAGAAACTTTATTCCGATAGAAACAGAAGTGTTCTGGGAAGGAGAGCATCTGTCAGAGGCAGTAGAGAGTATGAACAACTTTGATGTTATCTTCCTGGATATCGAGATGGGGCAGGCTGATGGGATCACAGTGGCACGGAAAATCCGGGAGACAGATAAAAATGTCCTGATCATCTACGTCACGAGCCATGAAAGCTATATGCAGGAGTCATTTTCCGTAAGACCATTCCGTTTTTTGGTAAAACCCGTAGAAGAAAAACAGATAGCGGGTTGTCTGGAGGCGGCATATGAAGAAATCAGCAGCGCCGACAGTTATTTCCGGTACAGCTACCAGAGGCTGAACTGCAAAATACCGATGAGGGATATCCTTTATTTTGAAAGCAAGAGAAGAAAAGTGTACATAGTTACAGAAAAAGAGACCTTTGAATTTTATGGAAAACTGAATGAGATTGAGGAAAGCCTGACAGCCAGCAAGGGCATTTTCCTCCGGATACACCAGTCTTTCCTGATAAACTATAAACACATAAAAGGACTGGCATACGATTTTGCCGTAATGGATAATGAGGAAAGGCTCTCAATCAGTGAAGACCGCCGGAAACTGATCAGTAAGCAATACTGTGCGATGGAGGATACGTTTTATGTCGGCATGTAAGTGGATGGCAGATATGCTGCTGGCGATGTTTACAGTATATCTCTTTTTCCTTTATTTTGGGATGTTTTTTGAAAGGAGAAAAAAGAATATCCGTGTATTGCTTGGAGTTATCGTGCTTGTACTCTGGCAGGTAGGAATCCCGGAGGTTATCAATGAACTTCCGAAAGCATGGAACATAGGGACAACAGTAGGGCTTGCCCTGTTCGTTGTGGCAAACGTATTTGAAGGAAAGGCATGGATGAAAAGCTTTTTTGCGGTTACATTTGCAGCCATCTGGATGCTGGCGGAAATGCTGATTGGCAGCGTGCTGATGATTTATGGGGAAAGCATCGTGGAACGGCAGATTTTTGGTGCGTTTGCTTCAAGGTTCCTGTTCTTCCTGATCATCCTGGCTTTAAGGAAAGTATTTACAAATGAAAAGGTTACGGGTCTGCCGACGGGGTACAGCATCCTGATCATATTTATCCCGACTGGGAGCATATATATCATGAACGCAGTGTTTGTACTGGCTTACAGGACTGACTGGGAATATGCCGAGAGGTATTCTCTTGTTTCCGGTCTGATACTGCTGTTTATCAATGTGCTGATTTTTTATATTTATATACGGCTGGCAGATGATTTACGGATACGGCGGATGAATCTGGTGTATGAACAGCAGCTAGACCTTTGTGCGAGGCACCAGGAAGAGAGGGAACTGTCCGTGCTGCAGATGAGGGATGTGCGGCATGGTATGAGAAACCATCTCCTGTCGATCCTTGCATATGCAGAGAGAGGGGAGAGGGAGAAGCTTATCCAGTTTGTAACCGATATAATAGAGGATGGCAGGCTGAGACCGTCCGAAGAGATCAATACCGGGAATATCGTGACAGATTCCCTGGTAGGATACTGGAAGAAAAAAGCAGAAGATGCGGGGATAGAATTTCTGACGGATCTCAGCATCCCGATGGAGATGCCGTTCCGGGGAGCGGATATAAGCCTGATCATGGGAAACCTGTTGGAAAATGCAGTGGAAGGCGCCGGGAGGGCAGAAGGCCGGAAGTACATACGGCTAAAGATGAAATATGACAAAAACAACCTGCTGATAACGATAGAGAACAGCTACCGGGGAAAGCTGGCGAAAGGGAAGGGGGGAGGAACTGAGAACAACAAAAACGGATACAAGCAATCATGGGATCGGCCTGCCATCTGTCCGTAGGCGGCGGATAAATATCAGGGGGTGTTGTCTGTTGACACCACAGAGCCGGGGCGGTTCCTTGCCAGGGTAGTGTTGTATGGATGTTGAAAGTGTGGGTAAGGGAAAAGTTACATGAACACTCGATATTTTGACATTAAACAGCACAATGAGCGGAGAAGGTATATACTAATAAAATTATAGATTGTGGAAAGAGTGGCATAGGTGAGAATATTATTGTTTAGTGATAGCAGAAGAGCATTTGAAAAGACTAATGAAATTATTCAAAGTAAATTTGAACTAATGTGGTATAAGTATGATGACCTGCAAAAAGGTCAATATCCTTTGGCAGATGTTGTCATTATACATTTTGATAAGGATAGAATTCAAGATGCGACTATGCCGATAATAAGAATAAAAGGCAGGTTGGGTACACATGTTTCTATTCTAGTAATAATGAATGGAACACCACAGGAGATTTATTCTGTACTGAAAGTAGGCGCATATGATTATATAACTAATATAGATGACATGCAAGAATATAAGCAGAAATTAGAGGATATTGTTTTATGGAACAGGTATCAGAGATACATAGATTTTTGATAAATTGTATTTGTGAAAAGTATATAAAGATGGCTTTTTTTTTTGTGGATATGTTAAAATAAAACAAGAATGATGAGTGAGGATTGTACTGGATGAGAATAGAAAGCATATTGTCAAAGAATATTGATGCAATGGGAGATAAAGCGGCATATGATGCGGCCTGCAAGCGCTTGTTGGCAAACAAAGTGATACTTGCCTGGATTATGAAAGAATGTTTGGAAGAATATAGAAATTGTAATATACAGGAAATAGTTTCTCGATACATTGATGGAGAACCGGATATTGGACAAGTGCCTGTAAATGTAGATGAGCGATTATCTGGAGAACAAATAAGGAATGTATCTGTGGAAGATGCTTCTGTTTATGAAGGCACGGTTACCTATGATATTCGTTTTTGTGCGGAAGCTCCAGGAACGGAGAACAGAATCCAGTTAATAATCAATATTGAAGCGCAGAATGACTTTTATCCGGGTTATCCGATTATAAAACGTGGAATATATTATTGTAGCCGTATGATTTCATCACAGTATGGGACAGAATTTACTTCATCTCATTACGAAAATATAAAAAAGGTATATTCGATTTGGATTTGTATGAATCCTCCGCAATATAGAGAGAATACCATTACAGAGTATTATATTGCAGAAAAAAATCTGGTGGGAAATGTCAAAGAGAAGATTGAAAATTACGACTTATTAACTGCAATCATGATTTGTTTGGGAACTACGGATGATAATTCATCTGGTATATTGAAATTATTGGAAGTATTGCTTTCGACGGAGAGAGAAGTAGAAGAAAAAAAAGAAGATTCTGCAGGAAGATTTTGCAATTGAGATGACAAAGACTTTGGAAAGCGAGGTGTCTACTATGTGCAATTTAAGTAAAGGTGTTGAGGAGAAAGGAATTGAAAAAGGAATTCTTTTTTCAATTAAAAGCCTTATGGAGACAATGGGATGGTCTGCAGAACAGGCGATGGGTGGTTTGAAGATTCCTGAGTCGGAAAGAGATAAATATATAACCGAACTGAAAAATGAGAGAGACTATGAAGAAAAGTCTGTAAATAAAAATCTTCTATGATAATGATTGAGCTGGAAACACTAAATTGGAGCTTCCAGCTCTTGTTTTATATATACGACATGCTTTCAGGCATGTCAAGAGCGGACGTCAAAAACGTCCTTCTCATCATGCATACAGATTCTGTTATTCTGGGAGTCTTCCCTCGTACATAATGCTGAGTTCACCGTAGACCCGTCCCCAGTTTCGAATGCTCATAGTCCATTTTTTTGTGGCTTCAAAAGTTGCCAGATACAGAGCTTTCAGGAGTGCTGTATCACTTGGAAATACGCTTCTCTGACGGTTGAGCTTACGGTAGGTAGAATTCAGACTTTCAATTGCATTGGTCGTGTAAATAACCTTTCTGACATCCGGTGAGAACTTGAAAATCGGCGTTATCGCATCCCAGTTATCATACCAGCGTTTCATAGAATTCGGGTATTTTGCGGTCCATTTTTCAGTAACACGATTCAGAGCCAGTCTAGCTTTCTCTTCATCTGAAGCATGGTAAATCGTTTTTAGGTCGGAAGCGAACGCTTTTCTGTCCTTATCCGGAACATATTTTAACGTGTTTCTTACCTGATGTACAATACATCTCTGATACTCTGTTTTGGGGAATGCAGCGGCAATTGCCTCTTTAATACCACTAAGACCGTCAGCGCAGATAATCAGGATATCCTTTACACCACGATTCTTCAGCTCATTCAGGACGGACAGCCAGTATTTTGAACTTTCATTATCACCGACAGTGATTGAAAGAACCTCTTTTTTCCCTTCTGTGTTGATGCCAAGAATGACGTAGGCAGCCAATTTTCTGATTACTCCATTATCTCGTACGGAATAATGGATGGCATCTATATAGAGGATTGGATATACTTCATCCAGCGGTCGATTTTGCCAGTCTTCAATCTGAGGCAGGATTTTATCTGTAACGTCTGAAATAAAGCCTTCTGATGTTTCAAAACCGTAGATATCTTCGATGGTTTCGGATATTTGCCGGGTCGTCATCCCTTTTGCATACATGGAAATAATCTTCTGATCGATATCAGAAATATCCTTCTGACGCTTCTTTACAACCTGTGGCTCAAATGTTGATTTACGGTCCTGTGGAACATCGATATCCATGCTGCCATAGCTGCTGTTTACACGCTTTGATTTATATCCATTGCGGTAATCATCGCTATCAGATCATTCAGATTTCTGGTAGCCAAGATGATCATCCATTTCTGCTTCCATCATCTCTTTGATGGTGCCGCCAAGCAGATCCTTAAGAGCATCCTGGATATCTTCAGCGGTTTCAATATCATACTCCTGAAGAAGTTGCTGAATGATGTTTCGCTTTCCCTCTGTCATTACTACTTTGTGTACAGGTTTCTTTTCTCTTCTTGCCATAATAAAAGGCTCCTATGATTTATATTTTACCATAGAAGACCTTGCTGTTATTAGCTATTTACAGAAAAAGTTTCACACACTCAAATGAGAAACTGTAATTAATTACTCAACTTTCCCACCAGTAAACCTGGCATAAACAGTTGATTTTTCAACTAAAATTTTAAAATAATTGGTACCTTGACATAAAAACAGCACCTGATCTTTGATATAATAAGTTCACCACAAACAAATACTCAAAGGAAAAGGTGCTGAACTTATGATATACCAGAATGATAAAAATGAAAATACCCAAAATCAATTTTCCAATGCTTTAAAAGAACTTCAGATTGGAAAATTATTGCGAAACTCCAACATTACAAAATCCTGTGGCGTTTCAGCATATGAAGTATTTCAATTTTTACTCCTGCTTGTATTTCAGGGACGAAATCTCTTTCGTTTCCTGAACTCTAAACATAAAGACCAGGCCGTTTCAAAGAATACGTATTATCGTTTTCTTAATGAAACTTCCTATAACTGGAGCAGATTCCTTATGCTCCTTGCAGCTAAAGTTACTTCCAGATTTGATGCTCTTACCAGACCGGAACGGATAAAAGTACTGGTTCTGGATGATTCCGTAGTAAAGCGGAATCGGAGTAAATCTGTAGAATTGCTTGCACGTGTCTATGATCATGTAGAACATAGATTTCAGAAAGGATTTACCTGCTTACACTGGGGTGGTCTGATGGTTACAGTTTTATCCCCGTTGGGTTTAATCTGCTTTCTTCTGCCAAAAAGAGCAATCGTTACAATGAAATATCTGAAAATATTGATCATCGTACAAACGGTTATAAGTTCCGTAAAGAAAGCATGATGAGTAAAACAGACGCCGCAGTTCTTCTTATCCAGAGAGCCTTACAATCCGGTATAAAGGCCGATTATCTTCTTATGGATACCTGGTTCACAACGGAACCTATGATCCGCTCTGTTATGGATACCGGGCTCGATGTGATCGGAATGGTCAAGTAGCTGAAACAGCGTTATACTTATAAGGACAAAAAATATACACTTCACGAACTAAAAAGAATGGTCCGCTTTGAAGGTGCGAAAAATATTTTTGGCTCTTTAGTCGTCACCACCAAAACAGGAATTCCTGTTAAGATCGTTTTCGTACGAAACCGCAATAAGAAGAGTGAATGTCTGTATCTCTTAAGCACAGACGTTTCTTTAAGTGATGCTGAGATCGTACGGATTTATGGAAACATATGGCAGGTTATGCCGATATCTGCATAACCTGCCATATGCCGATATTTTAGAAATGCCGATAAAATTTCTATAAGATTCCATGCCTGACCCAATATCAGGCATGGTTAATAAACTATCGGCATTTATTTTAATCCACAAAGCCGCTTGATAGTATCTTCGTCATTGGCATACTTGAACATCACATCATCCTTAAAGATGGAACTGTCACTATCGCTAAGTTTATACCGTGTTTTTATCATCAACATCGCTTATCTCATAGATTGTCTCATACTCATCAAAGGAAATACTATAATAATGACTGATTACGTCTCTATAGTAAGAAATGCCGATATATTTACAAAGTCTTATAAATCCAATATTTCAGAAAGTCAAAAATCGGCATTTCTAAAATATCGGCATATGGTCTATCGAATGTTTTTTCAGATCATCAAAATCCTTTCTGAAGTTAGGCACTGAATTTCAGAGCCATAATTATGGTGCAATGGTAAGCCATACGACCATTGTATTTACAAGATACATCATTCTGGAATGGATCCGCAGGAACCAAAATGACCAGAAAACGTATGGCGAATTATTCTTCATGTTCTGCGATGATATCCAGGACATGGACTTAACCAGTTCACTGCAGAGCCTTATGGCTCTGTTTGTGGAGCACATTTTAACATTATCTGCTGATATTACATCCATCATAAAATGTAAAGTAAGTGAATGGATTGCATCTCAAGCCGCATTTATTCAGGCTTTATTTAGAGATATCAGCTGGGAAAGTTGAGTTAATTATAAGAAGATAATTAAAAAATATAAGGTATAATGCAGGAAGTGGACAGCGAATAGAGCTGCCCACTTTCTTTTTTTTTGATATTGCGTAATTAAATACTCCTATTATTTGTATCAAGAAAATGTGAAAAGGGTAGCATGGTAGTATCACGTATATTTAAGGAGTAAACGATTATGGAAAGCCGGATTAAAATGCTTCGGGAAAAAAGGGGCTTGATACAGGAGCTTCTAGCAGTAGAGATAGGAGTAACACAGCAAATGCTCAGCAAATATGAAAAGGATATTACCATCATAAAAGTAGATGTCTTAAAAAGGATAGCAGAATATTTTAATGTAACAACAGATTACCTGCTTGGGCTGTCTGACATGAAGCGGGATCTGTCCGGTCAGATCAAGATGAATGAAACATTGGATGAGTATTATGACCTGATAGAAGTGTACAGAAGAATGGATGGGTATGACAGGGAAATGGTATGGTCGATCATGCAGACTGTTGGAAAAACTGCAGAGAAAAGAAAGCGGGGTGTGGGAAATGATAAAAGTAGCGATCTGTGATGACGATATTGCGACAACCGGAAAGATAGAGGATATGTTGTGCCGCATAGCAAAGAGAAACTTTATTCCGATAGAAACAGAAGTGTTCTGGGAAGGAGAGCATCTGTCAGAGGCAGTAGAGAGTATGAACAACTTTGATGTTATCTTCCTGGATATCGAGATGGGGCAGGCTGATGGGATCACAGTGGCACGGAAAATCCGGGAGACAGATAAAAATGTCCTGATCATCTACGTCACGAGCCATGAAAGCTATATGCAGGAGTCATTTTCCGTAAGACCATTCCGTTTTTTGGTAAAACCCGTAGAAGAAAAACAGATAGCGGGTTGTCTGGAGGCGGCATATGAAGAAATCAGCAGCGCCGACAGTTATTTCCGGTACAGCTACCAGAGGCTGAACTGCAAAATACCGATGAGGGATATCCTTTATTTTGAAAGCAAGAGAAGAAAAGTGTACATAGTTACAGAAAAAGAGACCTTTGAATTTTATGGAAAACTGAATGAGATTGAGGAAAGCCTGACAGCCAGCAAGGGCATTTTCCTCCGGATACACCAGTCTTTCCTGATAAACTATAAACACATAAAAGGACTGGCATACGATTTTGCCGTAATGGATAATGAGGAAAGGCTCTCAATCAGTGAAGACCGCCGGAAACTGATCAGTAAGCAATACTGTGCGATGGAGGATACGTTTTATGTCGGCATGTAAGTGGATGGCAGATATGCTGCTGGCGATGTTTACAGTATATCTCTTTTTCCTTTATTTTGGGATGTTTTTTGAAAGGAGAAAAAAGAATATCCGTGTATTGCTTGGAGTTATCGTGCTTGTACTCTGGCAGGTAGGAATCCCGGAGGTTATCAATGAACTTCCGAAAGCATGGAACATAGGGACAACAGTAGGGCTTGCCCTGTTCGTTGTGGCAAACGTATTTGAAGGAAAGGCATGGATGAAAAGCTTTTTTGCGGTTACATTTGCAGCCATCTGGATGCTGGCGGAAATGCTGATTGGCAGCGTGCTGATGATTTATGGGGAAAGCATCGTGGAACGGCAGATTTTTGGTGCGTTTGCTTCAAGGTTCCTGTTCTTCCTGATCATCCTGGCTTTAAGGAAAGTATTTACAAATGAAAAGGTTACGGGTCTGCCGACGGGGTACAGCATCCTGATCATATTTATCCCGACTGGGAGCATATATATCATGAACGCAGTGTTTGTACTGGCTTACAGGACTGACTGGGAATATGCCGAGAGGTATTCTCTTGTTTCCGGTCTGATACTGCTGTTTATCAATGTGCTGATTTTTTATATTTATATACGGCTGGCAGATGATTTACGGATACGGCGGATGAATCTGGTGTATGAACAGCAGCTAGACCTTTGTGCGAGGCACCAGGAAGAGAGGGAACTGTCCGTGCTGCAGATGAGGGATGTGCGGCATGGTATGAGAAACCATCTCCTGTCGATCCTTGCATATGCAGAGAGAGGGGAGAGGGAGAAGCTTATCCAGTTTGTAACCGATATAATAGAGGATGGCAGGCTGAGACCGTCCGAAGAGATCAATACCGGGAATATCGTGACAGATTCCCTGGTAGGATACTGGAAGAAAAAAGCAGAAGATGCGGGGATAGAATTTCTGACGGATCTCAGCATCCCGATGGAGATGCCGTTCCGGGGAGCGGATATAAGCCTGATCATGGGAAACCTGTTGGAAAATGCAGTGGAAGGCGCCGGGAGGGCAGAAGGCCGGAAGTACATACGGCTAAAGATGAAATATGACAAAAACAACCTGCTGATAACGATAGAGAACAGCTACCGGGGAAAGCTGGCGAAAGGGAAGGGGGAGGAACTGAGAACAACAAAAACGGATACAAGCAATCATGGGATCGGCCTGCCATCTGTCCGTAGGGCGGCGGATAAATATCAGGGGGTATTGTCTGTTGACACCACAGAGCCGGGGCGGTTCCTTGCCAGGGTGGTGTTGTATGGAAGTTGAAAGTGTGGGTAAGGGAAAAGTTACATGAACACTCGATATTTTGACATTAAGGAAATGGATGCGTTTTTTTGTGATAAAGTGTTAAAAACAAATGAAAGGAGTTTCAAAATATGAAAACAAAAGATTTAAAACTGCAGTCCGCCAAAGCATTGGCAAGTGCATCTTTGAAGATTGGAAAAGTATCGGCAGACAGCGCCTGCGCATATATTTTCCATCAGCCTAAAATGCCGAAAGAACTTAAAGCATTAAAGGAAAAATAAATATGAAATATTTATCGGAGAAAATAACAGATTATGTTATTAAAACCGGTGCAGCTTCCGAGGAATCATATGCGATATATCAGTATGGATTTCAGATAGGACTTGAAATGGTAAGTTGTTTTCTGACATGCTTCTGTATAGCGATATGGTTGCATATGATTCCGGAATTTGTAGTCTTTACTATTGTTTTTATGCTGTTGAGAACTTATGCCGGTGGTTTGCATCTGAATAGATTTGGAGCATGTTTCTTGTGTTCGGTTTCTGTTCAGACGTTGATATTAGTAATAAACAGTAAGTTTACTTTTCCTGTAATTTGCTCATGGATTTGTATTGTAGTAGGTCTGAGCATGGTTTGGATGTTAGCACCAGTAGAAAATATCAACCGGGAACTTGATCAGAATGAGAAAGAACATTGTAAAAAAGTTACGGAGAAAACCATAAGCGGGATACTTGTTTTTGCTATTTTCTGTACGCTTGGCAGGTTTTTAGAAATGGTATCTTTGGTTGCTATGACAGTTTTATTGGTTTTGATTTCTCAATGTATTGGTGTATTAAAATTTAAAATTGAAAAAAATGTGTATAGCCGGGAGTGATAGCGATATTATTCCCGTTTTTTTATGTCTGTGATACATAGTTGTATTAAAATGTGGGTGGTAACTGAAACAGCTATAGAGTGCGTCCGATGGGCAATGGCTCATATGGGCGCATTTTTATATACGGAAACATTAAAAAATTTCTTCTTGTTTTTTCGATTTTTTTTAAAATTTTGACTGTCCTCGTTACAAAGGGGGCAATAAGATGTTTTCGAAAATAGCTTTCAGGCAGAGGGGAGGTGATCCCCTTGAATCTGACAAGACTGGAAAAAGCTGTTGTGCAAAGAAAATTTATCAGGTATTGCATTAAAGTGCTGGATGGTGAAGCACTGAATTATTTGGATGAAATGGACAAGATCTGGGAGCGGGAAATCAATTTCTCTGAACTTCGGGAAGAAATCCTAGACGGGTTTTGTTCTTATGACGAATTTATGAAAATTCGATATTTCCAGATTATGGGTATGGAAGTGCCTGTTAAGGATGAAGCAATCAGTGAAGCACTGTACCGTCTGCCGGAAAAGAAACGGAAGATAATTCTTATGTCTTATTTTCTGGATATGACGGAAAAAGAAATTGCAGAATGTATGAATCTTGTACAGAGTACTGTGCATTACCATAAAGCGGATTCTCTGCGATTATTAAAGAAATTATTGGAGTGATACATATGCAGTACAGAAAAAAGAAAGAGCAAATTGCATTTGAAGTGATTGAGGATGCCATTGGAGGCGATGCTGTAGCAATAAATCAGATTATTGATTATTTTCAGCCCTACATTAACAGTAGATGTCGGAGAAAGTTTATAGATGAGAGCGGGCGAACAAGATATGGAATTGATGAATATATGAAGCGCCGGATGGAAACTAAACTCATCACGAAGATATTGGGATTTAAAATACAGCTTTAATACTTTTGAACATGGGAATTTGCCCCTTTTTGTCCATGTGAAAAGTAATGAGAGTTGGCGTACCTTGACAATTTCATATTTTTCCTGCAGGACGCAGAAAACAGTGGAGCTGTGTGATGGATACGCCATGACTGCCTGTGTCTGGTACTTTGCGACATCGTGGCGCAAAGTTGCCGGACATTGAAAGCGAAGGAATGCCAGTTTGGGTATTGAAGTAAAGGCACGAGCGATAAATATCCGATCACAGGCAAAGTAACGGGGACTTTGTGCGAAGATACTGCTTTCTGATAATGAAACTTCCGGAGATAAGCTGCTTCGGTCCGAGAGGATGGTGTGATACCAATGAGGCTGTGCCCGGCAGCCGCCTGCAGGAGAGTATTATTTAGAAAGGGGTATCTGATATATATGGATAATAAAAAAATATTGAGATATAGTATGCAGCTATCTATGTTAAAGCAGTTGCTTTCTAAGAAGTTGATTAATGAAACTGAATATCAGGTAATACAAAAAAGATTAATGAAAGATTATGGTATCGTATCCAACATTACTGCTTGACGGTATATCTGTATTGTATTATAATATAATCAACGCTATGGTAGGAACACAAAAAGGAGGGCGAAATGGAAGTTGAATTGATTAAAGCACATGATTCATTTGACGGTTCTGCCAGACGGAAGATTGAGCGGTTGAGAGTGGCGGCTTATTGTCGAGTAAGTACGGACGATGAAGATCAGATAAAGAGTTATAACTCAATGGTTACGCATTATACAGAGTTAATTAAGAATAATAAAGAATGGATATTTTCAGGTATATATGCTGATAAGGCAATCACTGGGACAAAGGTTGATAAGAGAGAAGAGTTTCAGCGGTTGATTCAGGATTGCATGGATGGCAAGATAGATATGATTATTGCCAAAAGCCTTCCACGATTTGCCAGAAATACTCTGGACACATTGAAATATGTTCGTATGTTGAAAGAGAGAAATATTGCTGTTTATTTTGAGGTTGAGAAGATTAACACATTAAAGGACGGCGAATTTCTAATGACTATTTTAAGTTCTGTAGCACAGCAGGAAGTTGAAAATACTTCTGCTTATGTGAAAAAGGGCTTGAAGATGAAAATGAAGCGGGGGGAACTGGTAGGATTTCAGGGTTGTTTGGGATATGATTATGATGTGGAAACAAAATCTATCTCAATCAATGAGGAAGGCGCTGTGGTTGTACGGTACATTTTTGATAGATATGTGGCAGGAGCAGGCAGCACAATGATAGCCAGGGAATTGAATGAGCAGGGTCATCTGACAATTAGAGGAAATCCCTGGACTTCATCCAGTGTTATGGGAATCATTAATAATGAAAAATATAAGGGAGATATTTTACTTGGAAAAACCTTTACGTTGATCCGATTTCAAAAAGACGCTTAGAAAATCTTGGAGAGGAAGATCGGTATTATATACATGATCATCACGAACCAATCATTACAGAGGAACAATTTGAACGGGCGCAGGAGATGAGAAGACGTAGAAACGGAAATCGGAAATGTGGAGTCACTCCTGGAAAACGTGAAAAATTTAGTCGGCAGTTTGCGTTTAGCTGTATGGTAGAATGCGGATTCTGTGGCTCTAATCTTTCTCGTAGGCGATGGCACAGTAGCTCTAAGTATAAAAAGACGATATGGCAGTGCGTTAAATCAACAAAAGAAGGAAAGAGATTTTGTCCGGATAGCAAAGGCATTCCAGAGCAGGTCATAGAAGAAGCATTTATTGAGTCTTATAGGATGTTGTGTAATGATAATAAAGATGTTCTGGAAGAATTTTTGAAGCGAACCGAGAAAGCACTTGGAGAAAATTCGATTGAAGATCAGTTACATAAGCTGAAGAAAAGCATTGACAAGGTTTCTTTAAAGAGAAAAAAACTACTTGATAATTATCTGAAAGGCATTATTGAACAGGATATTTATGAGGAAACGGATGTAGAACTAAAAACTGAACTGACAAATACAAGAGCAAAGCTGGAATATCTGCAGCAACAGTCGGATGAAAAGAGTTCATTGCAAAGGAGGCTTTCAGATTTCAAAAAAGCACTATCGCATAATGAGGTGCTAGAAGAATTTGACAGAGGAATATTTGAGAGTATAGTTGAAAAAGTAATAGTCGGCGGACTAGACGAAGATGGAAACAAAGATCCTTATAAAATTACTTTCATATATAAAACAGGATTTAAGAATGAAATTGGAAACGCAAAAGAAAGATTCGGGAAGTCATCAGGTATTGGAGACAAAGTGAAAAAAATGTGTTCCGATATAAGTGACGAGGTAAAGGGTGTGTGTTCCGATGTTAGTCTCAACACACGTAGAAAGTATTTGCCTCCTCGAGCGGGTGAGCAACTGAAAAATATTGATATGAACTAAGTAAATTTATAGACATTTTCTTATCGTAAAGCTATAATATTAAAATCATATAGAACAGATAGACATTGATTTTAGAAAGTGATACAAATGAAAAAGCTAAAAAAGAGATTCATTATTCCGGCAGTGGTATTTATATTGGGCATGTGTGCGTTAATCGGCGCTATATATGTAGTCGGCAAGAGTCAGGAACAGCAGAACAGGACAAATGCAAAGCTCAATGCGATGACATATGCGGAGCGTATAAATGGCGAGCTTATGGAGGGAATAGGAGTTACCGATAGCTTAAAGCAGGTTGTCATAAGTGGTGATGGAAATATAAATAGGTTTTATGATATTGCAGCAAATATGATGGACGATTCGATTCAGAGTATACAGATAGCACCGAATGGAGTTGTGTCTGAAATATATCCAGAGGAGAGTAATGAATCCAGTAAGATTGATCTGATAAATGATAGTGACAGGGGAGAGATTTCGCGCTATGCGAGGGATAATGACACTGTAATTATGCAGGGACCATTGGAGCTGAAGCAGGGCGGATATGGTATAGCAGTGCGCAATCCGGTTTATTTGGAGAATGAAAATGGTCAGAAGAGCTTTTGGGGCTTCACAATTGTTATACTGAAAGTTCCGGAAATTTTTTCTGAATCTGTAGAGGCTCTTTCCAGTTTTGGATATAAGTACAGTCTGCAGAAGTTTGCTTCGCCGTGGGATGATACGTATGAGTGGGTTTACGGTTCAAAGGAAGAGTTGAACGATCCGGTGATATATGACTTTAACGTGTATGGATATAAGTGGAGGCTTGAGATTTTACCCAAGAGTGGGTTTTACAATAACAGATATCTGCTATATCTGTTCATCGGAGGTGGAGTTATTGTCCTGCTTTTGGCAGGGCTTACAGCAGCGTTGATTTCAATCAATGAGAACAGGAAGAATTTCAAGAGACTGGCTGTGACCGATGCACTGACCGGTATCTACAACAGGCACGGTTTTGATGAGCAGGTTGAGCAATATATGAGACAGAATCCGCAAAAGCATTGTGTTGTGGCAATGCTTGATATTGACGATTTCAAGCTGGTCAACGATGTGTATGGACATGCGGCAGGTGATGGTGCACTGCAGAAGCTTGCAGAGAGCATGAAGCAATATTTTTCAAAGGATGTTATACTAGGCAGAAACGGAGGCGATGAGTTTAGCATTTTTATGCCGGATTGCACGGTAGAGGAGGTTAAGCCTTTTCTTAAGAAGTTTACAGGAGAAACCAAGAAATTTTATTGTAAAGGTGAAGAACATACATTTACCATTTCACTGGGCTTTGCGGAGTATCCTGTTTTGGCTGATGACCGTTCACAGCTCATGCGGTGTGCGGATATGGCACTTTATGAGGTGAAAATGCGTGGGAAGAACGGCTGCATGGCATACCGTGAGGGGGAGCGTATAAAGAGCCGTGCGAAGCTTGGATTTGCCGTGAAGGATATTATTGACAATATGCCGGGAGCGTTCATTGTTTACAGGGCAGATAAAGAAAATGATGAGATCCTGCTTGCAAACAATGAGCTGCTTAGGCTTACAGGCTGTAAAAATATGGACGAGCTGCTTGCATATACAGGTAAGAGCTTCTGTAATCTGATACGTCCGGATGAACAGGAAAGCTGTCAAAAAAGCATATGGTCGCAGATTAACGGAGGACACTCAAATGATTATATTTTCTTTCATATGAAAAAAGCAGACGGCACATATATTTCAGTGCTCGATCATGACAGGATAGTGGATTCAGTGCACAATGGTAGAGTATTTTATGTGATGATTATGGACTTAAAGTCACTGCAGAGGCACTATGGAGACTGCCTGGAGCTGGTGGAGAAGTAGAAAAAAGCAGATTGTGAACACATGCGTTCACAATCTGCTTTTTTAATAGTGCATACACAATTTATTTATCCGAATAAATCACATTTCCACCGCATACGGTGTACTTAACCTTACCGGTCAGTTCCATGCCGGTAAAAGGTGTGTTTGATGACTTTGATGCATATTCGCATGGTACCCATTTTTCGTCAGGATCAAAGATGACAAAATCTGCAGCAGCACCCTCTGAGATAGTACCGTAAGGCATGTGGTACAGCCTGGCAGGATTGATAGTCATCTTTTCCAAAAGCTCAAGCATGCTCAGATGGCCCGGTTTGACAAGGCTTGTGATACCAAGAGCAAGAGATGTCTCAAGACCGATGATACCGCTTGGAGCTTCGGTTACAGGCTTTGATTTTTCCTCGGCGCTGTGAGGCGCATGATCTGTTGCGATAAGGTCTATTGTGCCATCGATAAGTCCCTCTATAATCTTTTGACGGTCTGCTTCAGTGCGAAGAGGCGGATTCATCTTGGCAAGGGTGCCGTGCTCTAAGACAGCATCCTCAGTCAGCGTGAAGTGATGAGGAGTGGCCTCGGCATGGAGCCTTGCACCAAGCTTTTTGTAGGTGCGGACTATATCAACAGATACACCGGAGCTGATGTGCTGTATCACAACGTCGGCGCCACTGCGCAGCGCAAGCAGACAGTCTCTTGCGACAAGGGCTTCCTCAGCGATGGATGGTGAGCCGTAGATACCGAGAGCGTCAGATACTTTTCCATGGTTGATGCCGTTGTTTTTGATAAATGCAGGGTCCTCCTCATGGAGACTTATCGGCATATCCAGCTTTGCAGCATTTTGCATGGCTCTGTAGCAGAAAGCAGCATTTGTAAGCGGAATGCCGTCATCGGTAAAGCCACATGCTCCGGCTTCCTTTAAAGCTGCCATGTCAACCTCATCCTGTCCTTTGAGGGAGTGCGATATTGCAGCGGCCTGATACATACGGATTTTTTCCTGCTTTCCACGTGAGAGGTTGTCCTTTAGAGTATCCACATTGTCCACTGTAGGCTTTGTGTTTGCCATGCACACGACAGTTGTGAAGCCACCCTTTGCGGCAGCCAGGGAACCGGTGTGGATATCCTCCTTGTATGTGAAGCCCGGATCACGGAAATGCACATGTGTGTCGATAAGTCCCGGTCCGACAATCATTCCGGATGCATCTATTATTTCTTCTTTTTCAGTTGCAGCAGCGTCTGACGCACATGAGATGTCAGGTGCTATTTTTACTATTTTCCCATCTTTTACAAGTATATCCATATGTTCGTAGAGACCTGAAGCAGGGTCTGCTACAATGCCGTTTTTTATTATCATGATAATCCTCCTGTAGATTGTACTTATTTTCTGATACTATGAGTATATAGTATAATGAAGCGTACGAATTTGCAAATAAATTTCGTAATTGTTCAGTGCCTTCATAGCTGCGTGGCCGCAATCATAATCGTCTGTATATATGGACAATAGAAAATTTTATAGATATAATATGATTTAAGGGATCCTGAATTGGATACCTTTTGACTCTCACATCATTTTACTAAGTAGACTAAATTGACATAATGTACAATAGCCATAGGTTGATAGCATAGTAGGCAGGCACTGGGGAGCTGTAATTCCTAAAACTTTTAAAAACAGCATCCAAAATTCAGCCCAAAGGCCGGAAAAATTGCGAGAAAAGTAGCTGAAACTGCAGAAATCTCCAAAACAGCTCCTAAAATTCAGCCCAAAAGCCGGAAA